>OIEK01000006.1_pt1 | contig 270402 bp, 246 predicted proteins | sample 1581821 | NCBI WGS metagenome assembly OIEK01 (sample SAMN03281017, study PRJEB24777) | human gut metagenome | isolation source: fecal sample PR221 from 1 month old male Chinese infant, caesarean... | reverse complement strand
TGTGGTGTACCGGGAAGAAGAGCCGGTCGAGACCCGCGTCGATAAAGAAAACGCCGTGCTGTCGGTCGGGCTGCTGATGAACAGCATCCGGCCAAAAGCCACGGTGCAGCCGGGAGAGATGCGCTCGATGAAAAAGCTGGCGATCACCACCTTTCAGGGGACAACCCTGATCTTTTCGGAAGACGAAATCGATATCGATGCCACGGTAAAACTGCTTAAGGTGTAAGCCCTGGCGCGCGGTTTCCCGCGCGCCTGAAGTCCTGCCCGATATGCTACCCGCCATCGCCCCTCGCCGGACGGGGCGATGGCGCCAGAGAGCCGATAAGGATGCCGCCATGCCCGTAAATTTTGACTTCAACGATCTCTACGCCTTTCGCGCCCTGATGGAATATGGCAGTTTTCGGCTGGCGGCCGAATCCATCTGCCTGTCGCAGTCGGCCCTTAGCCGACGCATCGAAAAGCTGGAGACGGCGCTGGGCAACCGGCTGTTCGATCGCACCACCCGACGGGTGACCCTCACGCTGTATGGACAAAATTTTGCCGAACGTTCGGAGCAGCTGCTGGCCCATGTCGAGACGGTGCTGGCGGATATCAGCCAGGTCAGCAAGGCGCGCACCGGGCTGGTGACGGTGGCGACAGTGCCCTCCGCCGCCTACTACTTTATGCCGGAAATCATCCGCAGCTTTCAGGCGCGTTATCCCCAGGTGCGCATCCGGTTGATTGACAGCAGCGTCGGGAATGTGATCGAGGCGGTCAGCAGCGGACAGGCTGACTTTGGCCTCTGCTTTGCCAAAAACCTGCCAGCCAGTATCGAATTCACCCCTCTTGCCGACGACCGCTATGTGGCCGCCTGTCGGCACGATCATCCGCTGGCGCGCAAGACGCACCTAAGCTGGCAGGCGTATTTTGAACAGGATTATATTGGCCTGGATCGGGTCTCCGGCAACCGGACGCTGCTTGACCGGGAGCTGGCGCATCTGACGCCGGCGCGGCCAAGTATCTGCGAAACCCGCCACGTCACCACGATGCTGGGGATGGTGGAAGCGGGCATCGGCATTGCCGCCGTGCCCGCGATGTCGATGCCCGCCGGGGAGCATTCCGTTCTCCGCGCTGTGCCGCTCACCGACCCGGTGGTCACGCGTACGGTAGGCCTGATCCGCCTCAGCGGCCGTATTCAGTCCTACGTGGCGGCAGAGCTGGAGAAGCTGATTATTGAACAGTATCCTTCTGGCTGACCGGCGCGGCGGCGGCTACGCTTCGCATACCGGTGGCGTGGATGGTCTCCTGCGCCGCCGGTGACGCCAGATACGTCAGCAGCGCCTTGCCTTCCTGCGGGTGGTCGGCGCTGATGGTCACCGCCCCGGCAAAGCGGGTGATGTACTGCAGGTTATCCGGCAGTTCGCCGACGAAGGTTACGCCGGGCACCGGCAGCAGTTCGCTCACCTGCTGAAAACCGATCGCATACCGTCCCTTGGCCACTTCCGAGGCCACCGGAATGCGCTCCACCATCTGCGCTTTACTCTGCATCGCGTCATCAATGCCCAGGGTGTGGAACAGCGTCGAGCTGACATAGCGTCCGCTGGCGCTGTCGGAGTACGCGACCGATGGCGCCGCCAGCAGCGTCGCCCGCAGCTGGTCTGCGTTGTGGATAGCCGGCAGCGGCGCCCCCGCCTTCACCACCACGCCGATCGGCGAGTCGGCCAGCTCCCGGCGCGAATCCGGTTGCGTACGGCCCGCTTTCTCGAGGCTGGTCAGCGCGTCCCCGACCATGATCACCACGTCCGCGTGTTCGCCGCGCGCCAGACGGTTAGCGATCGCCTGCGGCGTTTTTCCCATCGACGGGCCAGGGATCACCACGAGGTGGTTGCCGGTTTGTTTTTCCCACGCCGGGGCCAGCTTTTCCAGCGCCGCTTTGAAGCCGCCGGAGATCATCACGGTGACCTCAGCGGACAACGCGCTGCCGCCGGTGGCGGCCAGCAGCAGCGTGGCTAGCAGGGTTCCTGTCGTTTTACGCATCATCTTCTCCCTGATTAACGTGCCGTCTGCAGCGCAACGGCGCTACGGCGATAGAGGTAGCAAGTGGCCAGCAGACCGCAGATGGCGGCAAAGCTCATCCAGTAGCCGGGAGACGCTTTATCACCGGTATACTCAATCAGCGCCGTGGAAATCACCGGCGTGAAGCCGCCAAACACCGCGGTCGCCAGGCTGTAGGCCAGCGAGAAACCTGCCACGCGCACTTCGGCGGGCATAATTTCGGTCAGCGCCGGGATCATCGCCCCGTTGTACATGCCGTAGATAAACGACAGCCACAGCAGCACGCTCAGCATCATCAAAAAGCTCGGGGCGTTCGCCAGCATGGTCAGCGCAGGCCAGGCGGTAGCCAGCGCCAGCAGGGTCATGGCGATCAGCACCGATCGGCGGCCAAAGCGGTCGGACAGCGCCCCGCCCACCGGCAGCCAGAAGAAGTTGGAAATCGCCACCAGCAGCGTGACCAGCAGGCTGTCAGAGGCGCTGAGCATCAGCACCTTTTTACCAAAGGTCGGGGCATAGACGGTGATCAGGTAGAACGCGGTGGTGGTCATCGCCACCATCATCATCCCGGCGATAACCACCTGCCAGTTCGCCAGCAGGGTGGCGAATACCTGGCGCATCGCCAGATGATGGCGGCGGGCAGTAAACTCCTGGGTCTCCTCCAGCTTACGGCGCAGGATAAAAATGAACGGAACAATCAGGCAGCCGAAAAGGAACGGAATACGCCAGCCCCAGTCGCTGATAGCGCTCGGCTCCAGTACCGCGTTGAGGGCAAAGCCCATCGCGGCTGCCACCATGATGGCAACCTGCTGACTGCCCGACTGCCAGCTGGTGTAAAAGCCTTTGCGGCCCGGGGTGGCGATCTCGGCCAGATAGACCGACACCCCGCCCAGCTCGGCGCCGGCGGAAAAGCCCTGCAGCAGACGGCCGATCAGCACCAGCAGCGGCGCCCACAGGCCAATGGTCTGATAAGAGGGGATCAGCACGATCAGAAAGGTGCCGGTGGCCATGATCGACAGGGTGACGATCAGCCCCTTGCGCCGCCCCACCTTGTCGATATAGGCGCCAAGTACGATAGCGCCGATGGGGCGCATCAAAAAGCCGGCGCCAAAGACCGCGAAGGTCATCATCAGCGAGGCGAATTCACTGCTCGCCGGAAAAAAGGTATGGGCGATGTAGGTGGCATAAAACCCGAACAGGAAAAAGTCGAACTGTTCGAGAAAGTTACCGGACGTGACGCGCAGAATGGCGCCGATCCGGTCACGGGTACTCATCTGTGAGGTTGTTGAATGCATGCAGGTCTCCAGTTTGTTATCCACGCGTTGTCGCGCGCCTGTCGCTGAAGACTGAAACAGAACCGGGAACGAAATAAGCGTAATAAACGCATCCACTAATGCATTTTACGCATGAATAACATTTAACTAATTAACATTACTTTTACATACAATCATTTAACACACACCGTCCTAACCACGCCGCGGGTGACGGCGAAAAAGTCAGTTTTCCGTTTTGTGACCGGGGCCAGGATATGTCGCCGTGGGTTGAAGGCATAAAACCTGGCCTGGGGTAACGAAATACCCTGCCGGCTGGAAAGCGCGTCAGGAAGCGGTGGACTCCCCCACCAGCGTCTGCAACAGGGAGATAAGCCAGCGGGTAGCCTCGCGTTTCCCGCTGCGTTGGTGGGCGTAAATCTTGACGTCAAACGGCGGAACCGGAAACGGCAGCGGGAAAATGGTCAGCCGGGCGGCGCGGGCCATCGTCTCCGCCGCCCGCCGGGGCAGCGCCATCAACAGGTCGCTCTGCTCAATAATAAAGGGCGCGCTCAGCATCGAGGGGGTTTTCATCGCCACCTGCCGCGAATAGCCCTGTCGCTCCAGCTCACAGTCCAGCACCCCCTGCCGCTCATTCCACGGGGTCACCACCAGATGACGGGCCGCAAGGTAGGCGTCCAGGGTCAGCGCCGTCCGGTTGGCCTGGCTGATGACCACATATTCGTCCCGCAGCCAGTTAATCTCCTCAAGATCGGGATGGGCTGGCTCGTCAGGGGTATTGAACCCGAGGGCCAGGTCGACCTCGCCCGCCAGCAGCTCGGTCAGCGCCGGGCTGTGGGGCAGATAACGGAGCTCAAACCGCAGCCCGGGCGCCTCACGCTGCAGATGATGCATCAGCGTCGGAAAGACGCAGAACGCGGTGAAATCGGTGATCGCAATCTGCATGCAGTCGGTGCTGGCGGCCGGCACAAACGCCGCCGGCGGCGTCAGCTCCTGGTTGAGAAACTTCAGCGCCGAAGCGATAGAGGGCGCCAGCTGGCTGGCATAGACGCTGGGGCACATCCGGTGGCCTTCGCGGTAGAACAGCGGATCGTTGAGGGCGCTGCGCAGCCGGGAAAGCGCATGGCTCAGCGCCGAGGTGCTCATCGCCAGCTCTTCCGCCGCCAGGCGTACCGAGCGGGAGCGATAGACCGCGTCAAAGACCGGCAACAGGTTGAGGTCAATCCGGCGCAGGACAGGATGCATAATATTCATCGTTTGCTGATTTCATTGCACTTAATTCTTTTCACAATACCGCTTATCCTCAGGGTCAGCAATTTTGCTCTCTTTTGACTATGGATACAGGACACCCCATGAGCATCACAATCCGCCAGGCCACCCCGGACGACGCCACCGCTATTTACGACATGATTTATGAACTCGCGGTCTACGAGAAAGCCCCCGAAGAGGTAGTGACGACGCCAGAGGAGATCAGAGAGACGCTGTTTGCCAGCGGCAGCAAAACCGAAGCGCTGATCTGCGAGGTGGCGGGCAAAGCGGTGGGCTACGCGGTGTTCTTCACCAGCTACTCCACCTGGCTTGGACGCAATGGTATCTATATGGAGGATCTGTACGTCACCCCCGACTATCGCGGGATCGGCGCCGGAAAAGCGCTGCTGAAAACCATCGCGCAATATGCTGTACAACGTCAGTGCGGGCGTCTGGAGTGGAGCGTGCTCGACTGGAACCAGCCGGCGATTGATTTCTATCTGAGCATTGGCGCGCAGCCGCAGGATGAGTGGGTGCGTTATCGCCTCACTGGCGATGCGCTGCGGGCCTTTGCGGAGTAAAGCGGCTCGCCATCAGGTCGGCGCCAGGCGTCGACCTGCTGGCCGCGGATCAGGCTTCGACCGCGCTCTTCTGCAGCTGCGGACCGGCCAGCGCCAGACGCGCGCCCGCTTCGGTATCGCTGTACTGCTTGAAGTTATCCATAAACAGCTGAGCCAGGCTCTCGGCCTTCTCCTGCCATTTATCCGCTGAACTCCAGCCATTACGCGGATCCAGCACCGCGCTGTCTACCCCTGGAATGCTCTGCGGGATCGCAAGACCGAACACCGGGATGGTCTCCTCGCGCAGCGGGCCGGTAGTGCCGTTGAGGATCGCGCTAATGATGCTGCGGGTATCGCGCAGCGACAGGCGTTTGCCTTCGCCGTTCCAGCCGGTGTTGACCAGCCAGGCTTCGGCACCGGATTCCGCCATCTTCGCCGCCAGGACGCTGGCGTACTGGGTCGGGTGAAGCAGCAGGAACGCCGCGCCATAGCAGGCGGAGAAGGTCGGCGTCGGCTGGGTAATGCCACGCTCGGTGCCCGCCAGCTTCGAGGTGAAACCCGACAGGAAATGGTACTGCATCTGCTCGGTGGTCAGACGGGAGACCGGCGGCAGGACGCCAAACGCATCGGCGGCAAGGAAAATCACCTTCGACGGATGGCCCGCGCGGGACACCGGCTTGACGATATTGTCGATATGCGACAGCGGATAGGAGACGCGGGTGTTTTCGGTTTTGCTGCCGTCGGCATAATCCACGCTGCCGTCAGCGCGCACCACCACGTTTTCCAGCAGCGCATTGCGGCGGATGGCGCCATAAATCTCCGGCTCCGCCTGCGGATCGAGATTGATGGTCTTAGCGTAGCAGCCGCCTTCGAAGTTAAACACGCCGTCATCGTCCCAACCGTGCTCGTCATCGCCAATCAGCTGACGATGCGGATCGGTCGACAGGGTGGTTTTCCCGGTCCCGGAGAGGCCGAAGAACAGCGCCACGTCCCCTGCTTCGCCACGGTTGGCCGAGCAGTGCATCGACGCGATGCCTTTCTGCGGCAGCAGGTAGTTCATGACCGAGAACAGCCCTTTCTTCATTTCGCCGCCGTACCAGGTACCGCCGATGAGCTGAATACGCTCGCTGAGATTAAAGGCGACAAAGTTCTCGGAGTTCATCCCCTGCGCCTGCCAGTTGGCATTGGTGCAGCCCGCGCCGTTGAGCACCACGAAGTCTGGCGTAAAGCTGGCCAGCTCGTCGGCGCTTGGCACGATGAACATGTTTTTGACAAAGTGGGCCTGCCACGCCACCTCGGTGACGAAGCGTACGCCAAGACGGGTGTCCGGGCTGGCGCCGCACCAGGCGTCGATGACGTACAGTTTTTTGCCGCTCAGCTGGCCCGCGACCAGGCTTTTCAGGCTGCGCCACACGTCTGGCGATAACGGCTTATTGTCATTACGGCCGAGGCCGGAGTCTGCCCACCAGACGGTGTCGCGAGTCTGTTCGTCGCGGACGATGTATTTATCGCGCGGCGAACGGCCGGTGAAGATCCCGGTATCAACAGCCACAGCGCCAGAGTCGGTCATCACGCCGCGGGCCGCGCCGGTCAGCTCAGGAGAGGTTTCATGTGCAATAAGCAAATCGTAATCAGGGTTGTAAAAGAATTCGCCGCTTGCATTAATCCCCAGCTCCTGCAGAGCCATTTTTACTGATTCAATTTGTTGTGACATGGAACTCCTGACAAACTATTTAAGGTAAGAGGCCTGGGTTATTCATTGCTTTCGTCATCGTCGCCGGCTATTTAATAAGATAAGTCCTGGACAATGAAATAAAGCAATAAATAACCGTGAGTCGCGATTTCATATCGTGCTCATGTAGGGTCGCCGATATGCATTCATAAATCTCAACTTTCCAAAAAATGTTAACACCTGTCGATAATTATGTTAATTGCATAGTTTCTATGCGCTATGCTAAAATTGCATAGCCTTTATTGCGTTTTTGAGGACTGGATCGGTGTTGGCAAATCTGGAAGTAAAATGGCTGTATGATGTGATTGCCCTCGAGGAGTCGCGCAGCTTTACCCTGGCGGCCAAAGCCCGCAACATCTCTCAGTCCTCGTTCAGTCGACGCATCCAGTCGCTGGAGGCTTCCCTCGGATTCAGCATCTTCGATCGTAGCGCCAACCCTCTGCAGCTGACCAACCGCGGGAAAATTTTTGTCGGCTATGCGCGAAATATGCTCGATGACATGGATTTTCAGATCAGCCGTATTAAAGGCTTAAATAACACTACCCAGAAAATAAGAATCGACGCCGCCCCTTCGCTGTCGGTGTTATTACTGCCGGAGATCATCGCCGGTTACACCGACCGTAAAAATAAGACTTTTCATGTTGAATCGATTAACGTCAACGACGCCGTATTTAACCTGAAAGAGGGAAAAAGCGATTTTATCCTCTCCTTCTATAATGAAGAATTAATGAACTATCCGTTTATTAATCATAAAATTTTTGATTCTTACCTGCACCTGGTCTCCCCCTGCGACGAACATGGCCGCCCGCTGTTTCATTTACATCGCGGCGTGCTGCCGCTGATGAAATACGCCAACGACAGCTATATGGGGCGCCAGGTGAACCAGGTCATCGACCGTACGCCGGAGATCACCTTCTCCCTTACGTTTGTCTCTTCCATGAGCGAGCTGCTCAAGCGCATGATCCTCAATGGCGACGGCGTGGGCTGGCTGCCGCAGTACTCCATTCAGCGCGAGCTGGACGAAGGCCGGCTGACGATCCTCGATGAGAGCCTGTCGCTGCCGATCGGCGCCTGGCTCTACCGCTCCGGCTCGCGGCTTAACCAGGCCGCCGAACGTTTCTGGCAGCACATTAAAACCCGTAACGAACCGCGGGAATAACCCCCTCAGCCGCTGATCCCCAGATATGCCTTACGCACCTCCGGGTCGTTGAGCAGCGTCTGGCCGCTACCGCTCAGGCGGATCTGGCCGTTCACCATCACGTAGGCGCGGTCCGACAGGTTGAGGGCATGGCGGGCATTCTGCTCCACCAGAAACAGCGTCATCCCCTGAGCCGTCAGCTCGCGCAGGATCTGAAAAATCTGCTTCACCACCAGCGGCGCCAGCCCCAGGCTCGGCTCATCCAGCAGCAGCAGGCGCGGTCGGCTCATCAGCGCCCGGGCGATGGCCAGCATCTGCTGCTCGCCGCCGGAGAGGGTCATCGCCCGCTGTCCCCGCCGCTCTTCCAGCCGGGGGAACAGCTGGTACATTCGCGCCTTGTCCTCGGCCTGATAGCGGTTGCCAATGGCAATGGTCCCCATCAGCAGATTCTCCTCGACGGTCATATCGGGAAAGATGCGCCGCCCTTCCGGGGCCTGGGCGATGCCGTTGCTGGCGATAAAGTGGGTCGATTTCCGGCTGATCGCCTCCCCGCGATAGAAAATCTCCCCGCCGGCAATGCGCGGCTGGCCGAAGACCGACATCAGCAGCGTTGATTTACCGGCGCCGTTGGCGCCGATCAGCGCCACCGTCTCCCCCTCGTTGACGGTGAGGGAGACCTGCTTCAGGGCCTGGATCGGCCCGTAGAAGACATCCACCTCATTAAAGGCAAGCAAAGGCTGGCTCATCGGCGCGTCTCCTCTTCCTCAGCGCCTAGATAGGCGGCAATCACGCTGGCGTTGGCCTGGATCGCCTGCGGCGCGCCGCGGGCGATGACGTCCCCGTGATCGAGGACGATGATATGATCCGAAATCTCCATCACCATCCCCATATCATGCTCGATCAGTAGCACCGTAATGCCGTGCTGCTGGCGCAGAAAGCGAATAATCCGGCTCAGCGCCTGGGTTTCCACCGGGTTGAGGCCGGCGGCCGGCTCGTCCAGACAGATCATCTCCGGACGGGTGCACATGGCGCGGGCGATCTCCAGCCGCCGCTGCTGTCCGTAGGAGAGGGTCCCCGCCAGACGGTTGGCGCAGTCCACCATCTCCACCACCTCCAGCCAGTAAAAAGCGCGATCCAGCGCCTGACTCTCCGCCTGCCGATACCCACGGGTATTGAGGATCCCGGCCAGCAGATGGCGGTTGACCTGGGTATGCTGGGCCACCAGCAGGTTCTCGATCACCGACATCTCGCGGAATAAACGTATATTCTGGAAGGTGCGCGCCAGGCCAGCGCGGTTCACCAGATGGGTGCCACCGAACATCTTGTAATAGATCCGCCTCCCCAGCTGCGCCGGGTGGAGAAAATCGTCCGGGTGAAGCTTCTGCCCCAGCACCTGAATAACATCGGTGACCTTTTCCCGCGCCCGCAGCACGATACTGCCCCCCGTCGCCCGATAAAAACCGGTCAGGCAGTTAAACACCGTGGTCTTGCCCGCGCCGTTGGGGCCGATCAGGGCGGTGATCGACCCCCGCTCCACCTCCAGATTGACATCATTCAGCGCTTTGATGCCGCCGAAATGCATCATCAGATGCTCAACGCGTAAGATGCTGTCGGTCATGGCGCGACTCCTTTTCGCAACGCAACCCCGCTGCGGCTGGTGCGCACCAGGCCGCGCGGCCGCCAGATCATCATCATCACCATCAGCACGCCGAACAGCAGCACCCGATATTCGTCAAAACCGCGCAGCAGTTCCGGGGTGACCGTCAGAACAAACGCCGCCAGTACCACTCCCAGGGTGGAGCCCATTCCCCCGAGCACCACAATCGCCAGGATCAGCGCCGACTCAAAAAAGGTGAACGACGTCGGGTTAACAAACCCCTGATAGCTGGCGAAGAACACCCCGGCGATCCCGGCCGTCGACGCGCCGAGCATAAACGCCGAGAGCTTCACCAGCACGTGATTGAGCCCCATCGCCCGACAGGCGATCTCATCCTCTCGCAGCGCCTCCCAGGCGCGGCCGATGGGCATCCGCGTCAGGCGATGCTTCACCAGCAGCACCAGCATCACCACCAGGCACAGCACGGCGTAGAGAAAGATGAATTTCAGGTTGGGGTTGTAGCTGACGTGGAAAAACTCATGGATGGGGATGCCGCCATCCTTGGCCCGGCGGGTAAACTCGAGGCCAAACAGCGTGGGGGATGGCACCGGTACGCCGTTAGGGCCGCCGGTGAAGCTCACCCAGTTGTTGAGCACCAGGCGGATAATTTCGCCAAAGCCGAGGGTGACGATGGCCAGATAGTCGCCATGCATACGCAGCACCGGAAAGCCCAGCAACGCCCCGGCGAGGGCCGCCATCACCGCCCCCAGCGGCAGCATCGCCCAGAAGCCGAGGCCCAGGTACTGGTAGCCCAGCGCCAGGCCGTAGGCGCCGATGGCGTAAAACGCCACATAGCCCAGATCGAGCAGACCCGCGAGGCCCACCACAATATTCAACCCCAGGCCAAGCAGAACGTAGATCAGCCCAAGAATGGCCACGGTCAGCAGATATTTTGTGGCGAGAAACGGAAAGACAATGGCCAGCCCCACCAGCAGCGGTATTATCCAGCGCAGCCGCGAGCGGTAGCCCGGCGGCCGGACGTATACCCCGTCATCCGCCCCCTCAAAGCGGGCAATAAAGGCTTTTCCCCTGTGGCTCTGCAGCAGCAGACTGAGCGCCAGCCTGCCGGCCATCACCACCGCCACCAGAATCGCCACCCGCGCAGGCGCGAGGGTAAAACCATACCCTTTGAGCACCACGCCGACGATCGGACCAAAGACAATTAACGCGCAAAGGCCGGCCAGTACGCTGTCGATCAGCGCGTTTTGGATAGCCCGCGCAGGCTGGCGCGTAATTTCACCCATAAAGCCTCCTTAGACCTTGGCCACCAGCGGACGTCCCAGCAGCCCCTGCGGGCGAAAAATCAGGATCGCCACCAGCAGCGCAAAGGAAAAGACATCTTTGTAATCCGAATTCACCAGCCCGGCGAACTGGGCTTCGGCCACCCCAAGCAGCAGACCACCCAGCATCGCGCCAGGCAGCGAGCCGATCCCGCCCAGCACCGCGGCGGTGAAGGCTTTGATGCCGATAATAAATCCGATATAGAAGTCGAAGGTGCCGTAGTTCATGGTCACCAGCACGCCGGCCAGACCGGCCATCGCCGCGCCGATGACAAACACCAGGGAGATCACCCGGTCGGTATTGATGCCAAGGATCGCCGCCATGCGCCGGTCCTGCTGGGTGGCGCGGCAGATGCGCCCCAGCCGGGTATACTGAATAATCCAGGTCAGGATCAGCATCCCCACCAGCGCCGCGACGAGAATAAACACCTTGGTCCAGGTGATCTGCACCACCCCATCGCCCACCGTCATGCGCAACGCGCCGCTAAGCAGCGTCGGGATCCCCTGCTGGTTCGGCCCCTGGCTCAGCTGGACATAGTTCTGCAGGATCAGCGACATCCCGATAGCCGAGATCAGCGGCGCCAGCCGCGTCGAGTTGCGCAGCGGCCGGTAGGCGATGCGCTCGATCGCCCAGCCGTATACGCCGGTGACCACGATGGTGAACACCAGGGTGGCGAAAATCAGCAGCGGAAAGGAGTGGATCCCGAAGAAAGAGAGCAGCGCCAGGCCGATGGCGCACAGGTAGGCGGAGACCATATACACCTCGCCGTGGGCGAAGTTGATCATGCCGATGATCCCATACACCATGGTGTAGCCGATGGCGATTAAGCCGTACACTGCGCCCAGCGTCAGCCCATTGATCAGTTGTTGCAGAAAAAACGCCGTCATAGCCCCTCCAGCCGCCAGGCAGACGGCCGCCGGGTTCCGTTCCCGGTCAACCGCCGTCATGTGACAATTCGCAAGTCAAAAGGACAGAGCGTCCTCAGGTCGTGGCCGATCAGAGCTGGTGATATTTGCCCTTGTCGTCCCACTGATAGACCACGTAGTCGGACACCTTGAGGTCGCCTTTGCCATCCCAGGCTTTCTTGCCCATCACCGTCTCGACGTCGTGGCTCTTCAGCCAGTCGCTGGCTTTGGCGTTATCGGTACCGACGGCGTTCCAGGCCGCGGCGATAGCCTGAATGGAGGCGTAGGCGTAGAGGGTATAACCTTCCGGCTCAAAGCCGCTGGCGCGGAACTTCTCGATCACCGCTTTGCCGTCCGGGAGGGTGCGCGGATCCTGACCAAAGGTCATCAGCACGCCGTTGGTGAACTGCGGCCCGCCGGCGGCCGTGACCAGCTCCTCGGTGACGATACAGTCGCCGGAGAAGAATTTGGCCTGCACGCCCTGCTCGCGCATCTGGCGCACCAGCGGGCCCGCTTCCGGATGGCAGCCGCCAAAGTAGACCACGTCCGGCTTGAGGGCGCCGATCTTGGTCACCAGGGCGTTAAAGTCTTTTTCACCGCGGGAAAGGCCTTCGTACAACACTTCTTTCGTACCCCGCTTCGCCAGCGCCGCGCGGGTGGCATCGGCCAGCCCCTGACCATAGGTGTCTTTATCGTGGATGACGGCGATTTTCTTCGCCTTCAGCACGTCCAGCATATAGTTGGCGGCGATCGCCCCCTGCTGATCGTCACGACCACACATGCGGAAGAGATCTTTCATGCCGCGCTCGGTGATCTGCGGGTTGGTCGAGCCGGGGGTAATGGTCAGGATCCCGGCTTCGTCATATACCTCGGAGGCCGGCATCGTTGAGGAAGAGCAAAAGTGCCCCACCACGGCGGAGACTTTCGCTTCATCCACCAGCCGGTTGGCCACCGCCACCGCCTGCTTCGGTTCGCACGCGTCATCCCCCTGCACCAGCACAATCTTTTCGCCTTTGATGCCGCCGGCGGCATTGATATCGGCCACCGCCTGCGAGGCTCCCTTCCAGTACTGGGCGCCGTAGGTGGCGTTGGGGCCGGTAAAGGGCCCGGCGACGCCGATCTTCACGTCTGCCTGGGCGTAAAAGGCCATGCTCATACAACCTGCTATCACAACATGAAGCGTCATTGTTTTCAGTTTCAAAGACATTCGGATATTCCTCAGCGATGTAAAGCCTGGCGTCATGGAATGACGCAGAAAATATCACTTACCGTGTGGTGCCGACGTTGGCGCAGCGCCAGGACGGCCAGGGTGGAAGAAGCAAAAATCCCGCCAGGAAGGAGTGGAACACCGGAGAGCAGTCGCCCCGGTCGGTACGCACGCGACGGCAACCCGTGCCGCATCCGGCAAGGGCGCATTCCCTTTCAGGTCAGGAGATCGGTTGCCATCACGTGGCGAGCCGGACAACGCGGTATCCGTACCGGCCCGTGAGCTAAACATAGATGCAGTTAGCGGTCGCTGCGCGCCGGCGTGGTGCAAAAATGCGAATATGATCAACAGTGGTGATTATTTTGTTGCGGTAATGTGAAGATGATAACAGGAGAGCCCGTTAAAGGCTCTCCTGTGACCCGGTGGCCGCTCAGAGTTGGCTGGTGAACGTTCGGGAGATCACATCCTGCTGCTGTTCGCGGGTCAGCGCGTTAAAGCGGACCGCATAGCCGGAGACGCGGATCGTCAGATTCGGATACTGCTCCGGGTGTTCTATCGCATCGAGCAGCTTTTCCCGGTTCAGCACATTGACGTTGAGATGCTGTCCCCCCTCCACCGTCTCCTCGTGGTGGAAGTAGCCGTCCAGCAGGCCCACCAGGTTGTTTTCCTGCGCTGACGGGGCTTTGCCGAGCGCCGCCGGCACGATGGAGAAGGTATACGAGATGCCATCTTTGGCGTAGGTAAACGGCAGTTTCGCCACCGAGGTCAGCGACGCCACCGCCCCTTTCCGGTCGCGACCATGCATCGGATTGGCCCCCGGAGCGAACGGCGTCCCCGCCCGACGTCCGTCCGGGGTGTTGCCGGTTTTCTGGCCGTATACCACGTTGGAGGTGATGGTCAGGATCGACTGGGTCGGCACCGCCTGACGCCAGGTGGGGAGCGCCTGAATTTTGCGCATAAAGCGCTCCACCAGGTCGCAGGCAATGGCATCGACCCGATCGTCGTTGTTGCCGTACTGCGGATAGTCGCCTTCAATGACAAAGTCCACCGCCAGCCCGTGGTGATCGCGCACCGGCTTCACCCGGGCGTACTTTATCGCCGACAACGAATCCGCTGCCACCGACAGGCCGGCGATGCCGCAGGCCATCGTGCGGTAGACGTCGCGGTCGTGCAGGGCCATCAGCGCCGCCTCGTAGCTGTACTTATCATGCATGCAATGGATGATGTTCAGCGCGCTGATGTACTGCACCGCCAGCCAGTCCATAAAGTGGTCGAGGCTGGCCATCACGGTGCCGTAGTCCAGCACCTCATCGCGCAACGGTGCGGTTTTCGGCCCCACCTGAATCTTCAGTTTCTCATCCACCCCGCCGTTAATCGCGTAGAGCAGCGTTTTGGCGAGATTGGCGCGGGCGCCGAAGAACTGCATCTGCTTGCCGATCACCATCGGGCTGACGCAGCAGGCGATGGCGTAGTCGTCGCTGTGAAAATCGCTGCGCATCAGATCGTCGTTCTCATACTGCAGCGACGAGGTGGCGATAGAGACCCGGGCGGCATATTTTTTAAACGCCACTGGCAGCGCTTGCGACCAGAGCACGGTCAGGTTCGGCTCCGGCGCCGGCGCCGGGCCCATGGTATGCAGAGTATGCAGATAGCGGAAGGTGGTTTTGCTGACCAGGGTGCGACCATCCAGCCCCATGCCGCCCAGCACCTCCGTCGCCCAGATGGGATCCCCGGAGAACAGCGAATCAAATTCCGGGGTGCGCAGGAAACGCACCATGCGGATCTTCATGATGAAGTGATCAATGAGCTCCTGGGCCTGCTCCTCATTCAATAAACCGGCGCGCAGATCGCGTTCGATATAGATGTCGAGGAAGGTGGCCGTGCGCCCCAGCGACATGGCGCCGCCGTTCTGCGACTTCACCGCCGCCAGGTAGGCGAAGTAGAGCCACTGCACCGCCTCCCGGGCAGTGCGCGCCGGGTGAGAGATATCGCAGCCGTAGCGGGCCGCCATCTCCTGCATCTGCAGCAGCGCGCGCCGCTGTTCGGCCAGCTCTTCGCGCAGGCGCAGGGTGGCCTCCAGCGCCTCGCCGCGCTCAAGGGCCGGCTGCAGGTCGGCAAACTGCAGCTCACGTTCGCGGACCAGATAGCGAATGCCGTACAGCGCCACGCGGCGGTAATCGCCGATGATCCGTCCGCGGCCATAGCCGTCCGGTAGCCCGGTCAGCACCCCGGATTTGCGGCAGCGCAGCATATCCGGGGAATAGACGTCAAAAACGCCCTGATTGTGGGTCTTACGCAGCGCCGTAAACTGATACTCAAAGTCAGGATCCATTTCGCGACCATAGGCCTCGAAGGCGCTTTTGATCATCTTGATGCCGCCAAAAGGATGCAGGGCGCGCTTCAGCGGCTGGTCCGTTTGCAGGCCGACGATCTTTTCCAGCGGCTGGTTGATATAGCCCGCCGCGTGGGCGGTGATGGAGGTGGCGACATTGGTGTCGAAATCCACCGGCGCATGGGTGGCGTTCTCGACGCGGATCCCGGCCATCACCTGCTCCCAGAGGGCGGTGGTCGCTGGCGTCGCGTCGGCGAGGAAAGACTCATCGCCCTCGTAAGGGGTGTAGTTATGCTGAATAAAGTCGCGAACGTCGATCTGCGCTTGCCACGCCGTACCGCGAAAGCCCAGCCAGGCGTCGGCGTATCGTACATCCTGGGTATCGATATCTACTTTCATGAACATCGTCTCTCTACAGAATAAAAAGTCAGGCCAACGCCGCCGCGGTGTGGATCCGGCCTAAGCGGATCGCATCGAGGGCAATCATGCGCTCTTCATTGGTAGGAATAACCGCGCAGCGCACCCGGCTGCCGTCGGCGGAGATCAGGCGCTCGCCGGCCGAATTGGGCTGCTGATTGCGGGCGGCGTCCATCGCAAGGCCAAAGACCGCCAGCCGCTCGCTCACCAGTCGACGGATCAGCACCGAGTTCTCGCCAATCCCGCCGGTGAAAATAATGCCGTCGAGACGCTGCAGCGCCGCGGCGTGGCCGGCAATATGGCGGGCGATACGATGGACAAAGGTTTTAATCGCCAGGCGGGCGCGGGCATGGCCCTCATGCCACGCCTGCTCCAGCACCCGCAGGTCGGAGGAAAGACCGGAGATCCCCAGCAGGCCGGAGGCGGTGTTGGCCACCCGCTCCAGGTCGCTGAGGGTCTGCCGGGTTTCCCCGGCAATCCACGCCATGGCGCCGAAGTCGACATCACCGCTGCGGGTGCCCATCATCAGCCCCTCCAGCGGCGTCATCCCCATCGAGGTGTCCACGCTGCGGCCGTTACGCACCGCGCAGATCGAGGCGCCATTGCCCAGGTGGGCGATCACCAGGCCGCTCTCCTGCTCCGGCAACCCGAGCAGCGCCAGGGCGCGCCGGGACACATAGCGGTGCGAGGTGCCGTGGAAACCGTAGCGGCGTACCCCGAGATTCTGGTAATACTCCCACGGCAGACCATAGAGAAAAGCTTCCGGGGCCAGGGTCTGGTGAAAGCTGGTATCAAAGACCGCCACCTGCATCACCTCCGGGAACAGCCGCTGCGCCGAGGCGATGCCGCTGAGACTGGCGTAGTTATGCAGCGGGGCCAGGGACGATACCTGGCGAATGTTATTGATAACCTCCTCGCTAATAATGACCGACTCGGTGAACAGGTCGCCGCCGTGGGCGACGCGGTGGCCAATCAGGGCCACGCTGTCGATGAGGTCGCGTTGGGCTAATGCTCCGGCAATCGCCTGCAGGGCGCCTTCGTAGCCGCGCTGCGCCAGCGCCACCGGCTCGCCGCCGTTGAGCGAGAGAGACGCCCGTTCCGCGTTGATGCCCTCGGCCACGCCGTTGAGCAGGCAGTCGCAGCTTGCGGCGTCCAGGACGGAAAATTTGATCGACGACGAGCCGCAGTTAATCACCAGTACTACAGGAAATTCAGTCATGTTGTACTCCGCGTGGCCTGAGCCGGATTAGAACAGTTTGTAAGCAATGTTGAGGATGGTCAGCAGACCGATAGCGGTCACAAAGAGGTTGTCGAGACGGCCACGGTATTTGGCCAGCGAAGGCGCTTTACGAATGGCGTACATCGGCAGCAGGCACAGCAGCGAGGCGATAATCGGCGCGCCCATGGCCTCAATCAGGTCGAGGATATTGGGGTTGGCATACGCCACCACCCAGGTCGATCCCATGATGAACACCATGCTCAGGGTATTGAGCTTGCCGCTGGAGACCCGGGTTTTATCCCCTTTATAGCCGAAGCGCAGGATCAGACCGTTCAGCCCCTCGAGCGTGCCGAGATAGTGGCCGAAAAACGATTTGAAGATGGCCACCAGGGCGATGATCGACGCGCCATACTCCAGCAGGGTGGCAAAGGTGGATTTGGTGCCCGACATCGAGGCAAAGTGGTTCGCCAGATAGGAGAGCACCGGGATATTCTGCGCCTTGGCGTCCGCCATGTTCTGCGGTGAGAGGGTAAACAGGCAGCTGAAGGCGAAGAACATCACCACCGCCACCATCAGCATGCTGGCCCGGGAGATGATCTGGGAGCATTTGCGTTCGGTATACTCGCGGCCAAACTGCGCTTCATACTCTTCGCGTTTGGAGACCACAAACGAGGAGACGATCGGCGAGAAGTTGAAGGAGAACACCATGATGGAGATGCCCAGCCATACCGTCACCAGAATGCCGTCGTGACCGGTTAAGGCGATATCGCTGAGGTTGACCTGGTCAATCACCGCGCTATTCCAGTAGGGGATCAGGGACAGGGAGATCACCACCAGGCTGGCGATAAACGGCCACACCAGATAGCTCATCACCTTGACCATCAGGTCTTTACCAAACCAGATGACAAACGCCATCAGCAGCAGCAGGAGCAGCGCCACCACCCCGCGGTTGAGAGCCGGCATCTGCAGCTGGTTCTCCCAGAAAGTCATAAAGGTATTGGTGATCGTGACGCCATAAATCCACAGCAGTGGGCAGATGGCGAAGAAGTACAGAAAGGTGATCACCACCCCGCCGGTTTTGCCAAAATGCTCTTCCACCGTTTCGGTGATATTGCCGGAGGGGTTAGCCCCCGACAGGCATAGCCGGGCCAGCGCCCGATGGCAATAAAAGGCGATGGGATAGGCCAGCACCAGCATCACCAGGATCGGGATCAGCCCGCCGAAGCCGGCGCGGATCGGGAAAAACAGCACCCCGGCGCCGATAGCGGTGCCAAACAGGCCCAGGGTCCAGGTGGTGTCAGATTTACGCCAGGACGAAAGGCTTGTCTGGCTGGATGCAATGCTCTCAGTCGTACTCATATCCTGTCCTCACTTATGTATTGAATTAAGCGTCAACAAAACCGGTAATTTGCGATACCCGGGAGAGATCGATATTGCCCCCGGAAATCAGGCTGACCGTTTTGCGGTTCTGGATATAGCTGTCGAGTTTGCCGCTTAATAACGCGGCGCAGGCTAACGCCCCGGCCCCTTCGGTGATCACTTTATTGCGCTGAATTAAGGCGACCATGCTCTGGCGAATGTCATCCTCACTCACCAGGACGATGTCATCCACCAGCTGGCGGGCGATTTCATAGGTCAGTTTCCCCGGGCGGGCGACGTCGCAACCATCGGCTAAGGTGCCGGCGTGGCGATGGCTGGTGATTTCCCCGGCATACCAGGAGGCGGCCATGCCGTGAACATTCTCCGACTGCACGCCGATAATGCGGATTGTCGGGTTAATGGATTTAATCGCAATCGCGATACCGGCAATTAAGCCGCCGCCGCCAATGGGCACGATGACATTATCCACGTCATACAGATCTTCTAATATTTCGAGTCCAATCGTCCCCTGCCCGGCGATAACCTGCGGGTCGTCATAGGGGGGAATAAAAATGCGGCCCTCAAGTTCAACAATATCGCTGGCTTTGGCGAGGGTATCGTTAAAGTTATCGCCATGTAGCACCACTTCCGCCGAATAATCACAGGTGGCGGCAACTTTCGATTTCGGCGCCCCTTTCGGCATCACCACTTTCCCGTCAATGCCGAGCATGGCGCAGGAGAGCGAGACGCCCTGGGCGTGGTTGCCCGCTGAGCAGGCCACCACCCCTTTGCGTTTTTCCGCCGCGGTTAAACCGCACAGTTTATTAAAGGCGCCGCGAATTTTAAATGAACCCGTGCGCTGCATATTTTCGAATTTAAGAAATATTTCGCCCTGGCAGCGCTCGCTAAAATAATTCGAACGGGGCATACCTGTTTTATATATTTTTCCCGCGAGGCGTTGTTTCGCTTCGAGAATATCGTCAATAGATACCGGAAGATCGTAGGTAATATGCATTATGGCCTCTGTATCTTAATATAAAGTCAATGACCGGGCGTCATCCTGCTGATAACAGCGAGGACGTGTGTTGGATTATTTAACGACTTTCAGTTACGCAATAATTTGTAAAGGCTGCCAGTGGCGGTTGCCCTGCCCCGAGGAATAGTGTTTCGCCATCTCCACCAGCGACGCCGCGGCGGTTTTTAACCGGTAATTTTTCGACCATACCGCCGCATAGCGCGCCACCGGCAAGGCCTCTTTAATGGGGATGGTGACAAACTGGCTCGAGCCAAACGGCGTGGTCATGTCGCAGGGGATCACCGTCAGAAAATCGGCATTGAGCACCAGGTTATAGATCGTCACCACCGAATCGGTATTAACGATATTTTCACGGCGGATACCGCTGCGCTGCAGGGTGGTCAGCAGTTCGCTGTAGTAGCCCATATTGGTCTCCGGCAGCACCCATTGCTCGTGCTGGAGCGAGGCCAGGCGGACGGTGCCGTTGCCGATCCGCGCCCGGTTCGCCACCAGCACAAACTCAGACTCAAACAGCGGCTCGACGTGCAGGTCCTGCAGTTTCATCTCATCGCTCAGCGTCCCGATGGCGAAGTCGAGGCGCCCGTCGCGGATTGCCGGCAAAAAGGCGGAGAGCTGCGCCTCATACATCGAGACCCGCGCCTTGGGGAAAGTCATTTTAAACTGATGCACCATCTCCGACATAAAGGTAAACCCGACCAGCGAAGGGAAACCAAAGGAGACATCCACCACCGCGCTGTTGGTCAGAGCATTCATTTCATTGACCATATTTTTCATTTCACGGGTGATCGCTTCTGACCAGTTGAGAAATACCTGCCCGGCCTCGGTGAGCGAGACGCCGGTATTTCGCCGGACGATTAATTCGCTGCCAAAATAACTCTCCATGTCGCCAATAATTTTACTGACCGCCGGCTGAGTGAGTCCTAACGCTTTTGCTCCGGCCCCGATTGACCCGCTGCGGATCACTTCCTGGAAAACTACCAGATGCTGTGTTTTAGGCAGAGAAAAAGTATTCATCGCGTCTCACTTTCATTCCTTTGTTGACGGCGGAAAGTGTAACAAATCGCAATTGCCGGGTTATGTGAGAGCTCTCACAAAGGCTCCGCCGCGGCGGATAAGCAGGATCCACGAGCCAGAATAAGCAAATTAAAATCAATACATTACAAGCATCATGAACGCTATTTGCGCGCCTTTTGCCGTGGCCGAATGCGGGGATAAAAATAATTGATGGCGATAACATCGACGGCGAAATGGCGATAAAAAATACGTCTTTTGTACGCTATTCGACCCGCGCTATCAGGGTGAGAAGAAAGCCGAAAATTAAATTAATGCTGTAAAGAATAAAAAGCAGACGTAATAAACGCCATTATTTAACGACAAGCCGGTCGGGCATCACATTTTATCCCCGGCGGTTGGGGAAAATGCACGGTCATTATTTACACCAAAGAAACATTAAATTCACAATTTTTCTTTTGGGTCGCGATAGGCAGCGATCTTTTTTCCGCCATAGCGCAGTTGGTCATACTTTGATTAAAATCAACCCTGGTAATTTATCTTTTACGACGGCCATTGGAGAGTCATTTGTGTTGCCGATCACAAATCCATAAAACAACGACCCGGCCTATCGTGAAGAGATGATCCCGCGGCTGCGCCAGCAGCTTAACGAGCAGCTGATGAGCGACCAGCTGGCTGTCGACCTGCTCTCTTCCTATCTGCGAATGGATCTCAGCGCCCAGCCGTGGGACCAGCCGCTATAGCCCGCCCCGGCGCAGATCGCTGGCCCAGGCATTTCGCCTATAGCTGGCTGACCCCCAGCGCCGCGGCCTCATCCCGCCACGCCAGCAGCGGCGCATAGGCCTCCCGCGACATATCGCTATAGCCGCAGATCAGCAAGGCGTCGCACAGGGAACGATAGCGATCATCGCTTACCAGCTGCTGGAGCGCCTCGCGCAGGCTATTCAGCGTTGCCGCCGGGGTGGCGCCGGCGGTGATCAGCGGCAGCCCTGGCGCGGCCGGGCTCCAGCCGATCGCCACCAGGCCAGCCAGAGCCTGCGGCTGATGGCGCTGCAGCAGAGCGTAGGTCACGCAGTCGATGGCGGCGATATCGGCGTTTTCCTGCTGCAGCTCACGCAGCGACTGCCGATGGCTGCCGCTGAACATCACCGCTGAAAAAAAACGCCCCTCCCGGGAGAGCGGCGCGACCATTTTACGCAGTACGTTGTAGCCGGACTGCGAGTGCTCGGCATTGCACACCGCCCGACGGCCCAAAAAGTCCCCCAGCATCCGGTGGCTATCCGCTTCGCGGACCACCAGCAGGCTGCGATAGCGGCGCCCTTCGCAACCGGGCGCAGCGTAGTGGAAGCAGCCCACCGTCTGCACCTCCGGCAATTGGGTCACCAGCGGGTAGCCACAGGTCTGGCTCAGCAACAGCGTCGGCTGGCGCCAGTGAGCCAGCAGATCCCCGGGGTCAGCCGCCGGAGGGTCCCCCGCCACCATCACGCCGCGTTCGTCCAGCAGCGACTGCACCGCCTGCCACAGGGCCTGGGTCTGTTGACGGTGGATGGCATACATCGGAAAGGTCATGCGTTCAGCCATGTTCTCCTCCCGCCTGCGCCTGCTCGCCAAAGCCCGGATGGGCGTTCACCGCCACCGCCCGGCGGCTAAAATGGCGTCGCCACTCGCCGTACCCGCGCACCAGGAACCCCTGATTACGCTGCAGATACGCCGCCTGGCGATGCAGATACAGTTGACGTAAAGCGTACCAGGGGACCCCTGGCAGATCATGATGCACCGCATGGTAGTTGAGATTGAGGAACAGCGCCCGCCAGGGGAGCCCGGCCTCGTTGATCACCGAGCGGGCCAGCGGGTCATCCGCGGCGCGGTGTTCGAGAAAAGAGCGTACTTTGGTCAGGGCCAGCGCCGGGTAGCTCACCGCCAGCACAAACCACAGCGGAGAAAAACCCTGCGCCGCCATCCAGGTCAGCAGGCCCGTCAGCAGCAACAGATGCAGACTCCACATGGCGATAGCGCGGCGGTCGCCCTCGTGGAAAGCCCACAGCGCGCTGTTCAGGGTGTGAATAATATCCATCATCGGCGCCAGCAGCAGACGCCCCCAGAAGGTGTTGCGCAGGTGGATAAGGCGGCGCTGCCAGGCTGAGAAGCGCTGCCAGCTTTCCGCCGTTACGTAGTACGATTCGGGGTCATCCTCAGGGTGCGTCAGCAGATGGTTGCGATGGTGCGCCAGGTGGCTGTCGCGGTAGACGCCATAGGGATACCAGACCGCCAGCGGCAGCGTCCCCAACAGCTGGTTAAACCATGCCAGCCGGGTGGGATGCCCATGGATCAGCTCATGCTGTAAGGACATATACCAGGCGGTAAACCAGATCAACAGCAGCGTGGCCGGAAACAGTCCCAGCGTCCGCCAGCCCGCCACGCAGGCAAACCAGCCGCCGTAAACCGTCACAATCAGCAGCCAGGTCGGCAGCTCGCTGCGCCACAGCCAGCCGCGCGCCAGCTGGCGGATCAGGATGCGCTGTTGGTCATCCACATAGACAGCCGTCTTCTTTTCCGTCACTTCCGATACCTTGCCGTGTTGCCTCATTCCCACCGAAGATGTGAGATAACACATTAAATAACAAAGTATTTAATTGACTTAGCTTTGCCAAAAAGCGCGTTTGTGTTCAACAGGGCAAAGAGAATACCGTCCATGGCGCAACAGGTTGGCGGTGTTTACATTGCGCTCGATTCTCGCTGCCGTTGTACTTGTAACTGTTTGAAGATCTCCTCAACTGCCATCCGGTTATGATACTTCGCCTGAAGACTATAATCGTATTTTGTTAATGCGCGGTCCCAGTAGGTGGCAACAGCCTGCTGGACTTCAGGGAACGAGAGTAACTGAAGACCCACTTCAAACTCACCCTCAAACCAGATTTGCTGCGCGTGCGATAAGGCTGTTTTATAAATTGGTTTTTCAAACCCTCCTTTATGGTCCGTTACCCACTGAATAATATCGGGATAGTCCATGATAAGCTCATCTGCTAATAACATATGAATTTGACAATCGCGGGACCGCGTTGAAAAAGCGACTTCGTGGCTATGGATACTAAGCGTAAAATACCGGGACCATCCGCTATGCGCCCCTGGGAACAGACTAAACACCCAAACCCCTTCTTTATGTCGCCATTTCTCACAACCGGCGATAGCGAATAGTTTTACCAGGTAATCTCTCAACCCCTGGTGATGAAAAAGTCGGTCGATTTTAGGTTTAGTCGTCAACGGTTGTTGATCAAGGCTGGCAAGATGATGGGCAGCCAGTTCAGGCGTGACATTAAATAGCTCTTTCTGATTTGCAATAGTCCGCACGCGAGAATCGCGAAAAAGATAGTGCAGCCAGGTTTCGACATTATGCCAGTCAGGTACGCTACGGTAGTCTGCTACCCGCCATGGGGCATATAAACAATAGGGTGGCTGGGTATTAATCTCCTTACACCGCTTCTCTGGCAAATAATCCGTGCCACCAATTTTAATATACGGTGTTTTATCTGATACCAGTATATATACGTAGCCATACGTATTTTCATTATTCATACTGCCTCCTGCAACATATTCTCCTCAGTTACAACAGAATACGGTATGGCATGAATGCTTTAATTATCCTGGTATCACATATTTCTTATTACGTTTCACCGAACCTGCGTTTCGGTTGTATATCACGTTTCGTTCGCGGGCTGACCTCCTGTTGGCCTTCGCACCACAATTAAATGCAGAGAACCTCGCCAGACGTGCAACGTACTCAGATACAACGCAGGAAAATACTTAGTACAGCCCGAAAGCCCCTTTCCCAGGCCGGACAAGAACAGCGGCGTCGCTTTTATGCCGGGCGGCGGCTGCGCCTTGCCCGGCCTACAATCCGTGCGGCCTGTCGTTAATTTTTTTACCGCTGTTGCTGAAACTCGCTGTAGTCGGTCTCAACACCACTGATACTTTACCGCCAGGTCGAGGATACTTAAGGACTCCAGCGCCTTACCCGCCTTCGCGCCGACGATGCCGGCGGAGCGTCACAGCAACTACTCCTCTTCCCGCTCCGCTGGCGTCCAGGTCGGCAGAGTCTGGAAGGTGTGCAACAGCCCTTCGGACCACGCCTTGCGAATGCGGTTGAAGTAGGGATCGCTGTCGGTGATGCGATGCTGCCCGGCACTGCTGAAGCTGCCGCTGCGGTAGAGCAGCGTATCCAGCGGCAGGCCGACGGACAGATTACTGCGCAGCGTCGAATCAATGGAGATCAACGCGCAGCACATCGCCTGCTCCAGCGGCGTGTCGATGGTCAGCACCCGATCGATGATCGGTTTGCCGTATTTGCTTTCGCCAATCTGGAAATAAGGCGTGTCGCGGGTGGCTTCAATAAAGTTGCCCTCCGGATAAATATGGAACAGACGATGGGTTTCGCCGGCGATCTGGCCGCCAAGCAACAGGTTGCAGTTGAAGTTGGTGTTACTGCAGGTCTGCTGATTGCTGCTGTCGCGCTGGATCACCTCCAGCAGCGTTTTACCGATCAGCATCGCGGCGTCGTAGAGGGAAGTGACCTGCATCAGATTCGGCTCCTGCTGGGTACGGATGCGCGCGCTGAGCAGGCTTATCACGCTCTGGGTGGTGGCCAGATTGCCGGCGGATTGCAGCACCAGCACCCGTTCCCCCTCCTGATGGAAAACGTGCAGCTTTTTAAAAGTGGCAATATGGTCGACGCCCGCATTGGTGCGGGAGTCGGAAGCAAACACCAGTCCATCCGCCAGGCACATGGCCACACAGTAGGTCATTGCGGTTATTCCCGTATTATTGCTGCTGCGCCTGCTGGCTGTGTTCGCGCACTTCAGCGTTAGTTAACATAATCTCCCCGCCGCCGCCCAGCCGGGTGCCCCGTACCGGGCAGGCGTCGAGATAATCCAGCCCGGTCGCCAGCCGTAAATGCTGATTCAGGCGACGGGTATTATTGGTGATATCAAACGACAGCCAGCGGCCGTCGAGCCAGACTTCCGCCCAGGCGTGCATCGCCACATGCTGGGCGTTATTGCTGTAGACATAGCCGCTGACGTAGCGCGCCGGGATCTCCAGCGCGCGGCAGCAGGCGAGAAAAACATGGGTATGATCCTGGCACACCCCCTTCGCGCGGGCGAAGGCGTCGGCGGCGGAGTCCTGCACCTGGGTCGCGCCGGGGGAGTATGGCATTCTTAACAGCAGATCCGCCATCAGTTGATTCAGACTCTCTTCCGCCGCATCGGGACGATAGAGGCGCTGGGCAAACTCACGGATCGCCGTATCGGCGCGGGTTAGCGGCGTACAGCGCAGAAAAACCAGCGGCGACAGCAGCTCGGCCTCTTCATCACGCGTCTCCTCCCCTTCGTCGGCGATATCGACAATCCCGCTGGCGCGGATGGTGATCTCCTTGTGCGGGTTATCCAGCGTCAGCACATGCAGCACATTGCCCCAGCCGTCGGTAGTGGTCACCGCCGCGCCGTCCGGCAGGGTCAGCGTCCAGGCGGTGATCGTCTGCCGGGCGGTACTGCGTGGCGTCAGGCGCAGATACTGGGTGGAAAACTTCACTTCTTCATCGTAGCCATAGCGGGTGAGATGATCGATGACCAGTTTCATAAGGCCTCCAGGTAGGTTTGTCTGATGCTGTCGGACAGCGCGTTAATTCTCGCCAGCAGCCCGTTAAGGGTGGTCTGCAGGTCCGCCTGCGCCAGGTCGTCACGGGTGCTGAAGCGCAGGTCAACGTTGAGCTGATGGGCGAGGCGCAGCGGTTGATAGGAGCGGTCGTTGGCGATCTTCTCCAGCTCGCCCACCAGGTCGGCAATGCTGGCGCGCAGCGAACGCGGAATATCGTTGCGCAGGATCAGCAGCTCCATCACCGTTTCGCGACTGACCGGCTGGCGGTAGAGGCTGTTGTAGGCTTCGCGGGCGCTGACCGCATTGAGCAGGGTATCCAGCCGGTAGTATTCCCGCACCGGATCCGGGTCGTTGGTCAGCTGTTGATCCTTAATCAGCAGCAGCTGGGTGGTGGCGAAGGCGCGCTCAATCAGGGTGCCGATACCGATAAAGCTCAGCGCGTCGTTGCGCAGCAGCGTGCCTATCACCGCTCCGCGAAACAGATGCACCCGCTCTTTCACCCACTCAAAAAAGCCGTCGCTCCCCAGCTCGCCCAGCCCCTGCTGGCGCAGGCTTCGCAGCTCAATGCGGGTGGCATTGATGCTCTCCCACACTTCGGCCGACAGACTGCCGCGCACGGCGTGCGCATTGTTCCACGCCATCTCCACGCAGCTGTAAATACTGCAGGGGTTGTTGCCATCAAGGGCAAAAAAGTTGAGCAGATTGCTCATGGTAAAGCGGGCATGGCGCGCCTGAAACAACTCGTGGGTCATCGACAAATTCAGCGGTAGCGCCAGATCCCGCGACTGCTGGCTGTGGCGGGGGATCATTGATAATTTCCAGGTCACGTCCAGCACCCGGGCGTAGCTCTCCGCCCGCTCGAGATAGCGGGCCATCCAGAACAGTTCACTCGCCGTACGACTTAGCATGATGCGTCATCCTCCATCACCCAGGTATCCTTGGTTCCGCCGCCCTGCGACGAGTTGACCACCAGCGACCCTTCGGTCAGCGCCACGCGGGTCAGGCCGCCGGGCACCAGCCGCATCTCCTGCCCGGACAGCACGTAGGGCCGTAAATCGATATGCCGCGGCGACAGCCCTTCATCAACGAAGGTGGGGCAGGTCGACAGCGCAAGGGTGTCCTGGGCGATATAGTTGGCCGGATTGGCCAGCAGGCGCTGGCGGAAGGCCTCCCGCTCCTCTTTAGTCGAACGCGGGCCGACCAGCATGCCGTAGCCCCCGGCGCCATGGACCTCCTTGACCACCATCAGCTCGAGATTGCTCAGCACGTAGCGCAGGTCCTCCGCTTTCCGGCACTGCCAGGTGGGGATATTGCTGAGGATCGGCTGTTCGCCGAGGTAAAAGCGGATCATCTCCGGGACGTACGGATAGATCGATTTGTCGTCAGCCACCCCGGTGCCGATGGCGTTGGCCAGCACTACGCCGCCGGCGCGATAGACGGACAGCAGCCCCGGGACGCCGAGCATCGAATCGGCGCGGAAGGCCAGCGGGTCGAGCCAGGCGTCGTCGATGCGGCGATAAATCACATCCACCCGCCGCGGCCCCTCGGTGGTGCGCATATACACCGCGCCGTTTTTAATAAACAGATCGGCGCTCTCCACCAGCTCGACCCCCATCTGCTGCGCCAGGAAGCTGTGCTCGAAGTAGGCGCTGTTGAAGCGACCCGGGGTCATCACCACGACGCAGGGATCATCCACCAGCGAGCTTTCGCGCAGGGTCTGCAGGAGGTAGCTCGGGTAGCGCTCCACCGGCGCAATGTGATGCTGCTCGAACATCTCCGGATAGAGGCGCATCATCATCTTACGGTTTTCGAGCATGTAGGAGACGCCGGACGGCGTGCGCAGATTATCCTCCAGCACGTAGTACTGACCGTCGTTATTGCGCACCATATCGACGCCGGTGATATGGGCATAGGTATTGTTTGGCAGGTTGATGCCCTGCATGCACGGCTGATACTGCTCGTTGGCCAGCACCTGCTCGGCCGGGATCAGCCCTGCGCGCAGGATATTCTGCTCATGATAGATGTCATAGAGGAAGGCGTTCAGCGCTTTCACCCGCTGGCGTATGCCGCGGTCAATGCGCTGCCACTCCCCGGCGGGTATGATCCGCGGCACGCTGTCAAACGGGATCAGCCGCTCGGTTCCCTCATCCTCGCCGTACACGTTAAAGGTGATGCCGATACGGTGAAAAAGCAGTTCCGCTTGCGCTTTTTTCTGCCGGATAGAGAATTGATCGGTGTTGCGAAACCATTGCCACCAGGCATTATAGTGCGGCCGCTGTTCACCCTGCGCGGTCAGCATCTCGTCATAATAATGCCCGTCAGGTAGCGTAATTTTAATCATGGCTATCCCCTCCGGTTGTACTCACTTTGTGGTAATCCCGATAAGAGATAAGCATTAATTATGCCAGGTCCTCTGCCGCCGCGGCGTTGTGCAAATCGGTTCAGCCCCGCCGTCTGGTTGTGCAAAAAATCGCCAAAACAGCCGCCCGCGCCCGGCGGCGGCTGCACCGTCGTGAGGCAGGGCGACGTTTTTTGCGCCATCGTGGACGCCAGCGCCCTCAGCCAGGCGGCCCAGCCCGCGGCGGTCTCAGGAGACCTGGCAGGTAAATCCTCTGTTTTCGCGCAAAATGTTACCCCTGACACGCGCAGCGGCAGATATTCGTCTAAGGTTTTTGGATGGCCAAACGTCGTGGCCCGCAGTCGATAATGATAAGGAGAACTCCCCATGACGAGTACTGATGCACGTCGTCCCGCTGCTTTGCCCTGTTCCCTGCGCCTGGCGATCGGCGGCGCTCTGATCGCCCTGATGAGCCTGAACGCTCAGGCGGAAGACGGCAAAACCGCGCCGCCCCCCTCGCCGGATATTCTGCTGGGCCCGCTGTTCAATGATGTCCAGAGCGCGAAACTGTTTTCTGATCAGAAAACGTTCGCTGACGCCATTCCGAACAGCGATCCGCTGATGATCCTTGCCGATTACCGGATGCAAAAAAACCAGGCCAGCTTCGACCTGCGCCACTTCGTCGAACTGAACTTCACGCTGCCGAAAGAGAACGACACCTATGTGCCGCCCAAAGGGCAAACTCTGCGTCAACATATCGATGGCCTGTGGCCGGTCCTGACCCGCAGCACCGTCGAGGTGGAAAAATGGGACTCGCTGCTGCCGCTGCCTAAGCCCTACGTGGTGCCCGGAGGACGTTTCCGCGAAGTCTATTACTGGGACAGCTATTTCACCATGCTGGGTCTTGCCGAAAGCGGTCACTGGGATAAAGTCGAGGATATGGTCGCCAACTTCGCCGCGGAAATTGACGCCTGGGGCCATATCCCCAACGGCAACCGCACCTATTATCTCAGCCGTTCGCAGCCCCCCTTCTTCTCCTTTATGGTGAGCCTGCTGGCGACGCATGATGGCGACCAGGTGCTGAAAACCTACCAGCCGCAGCTGGAGAAAGAGTATCGCTACTGGATGGCCGGAGCGGACGCGCTGGCTCCCGGCAGCGCCGACAAACGGGCGGTGCGGATGGCGGACGGCGCGCTGCTCAACCGCTACTGGGACGATAGCGACACCCCGCGTCCCGAGTCCTGGCTTGACGACGTCAAAACCGCCAAAAGCAACCCGAATCGTCCGGCAACCGAGATCTATCGCGACCTGCGCTCCGCCGCCGCCTCCGGCTGGGATTTCAGCTCCCGCTGGATGGACAATCCGCAGCAGCTCGCCACCATTCGCACCACCTCGATTGTCCCGGTCGATCTCAATGCCCTGATGTTCCATCTGGAGAAAACCCTCGCCCGCGCCAGCAAGGCATCCGGGGACAGCGCTGGCGCTACGCAGTACGATGCGCTGGCTAACGCCCGCCAGCAGGCCATCGAGAAATACCTGTGGAATGATAAAGAGGGATGGTACGCCGACTACGATCTGAAAACCCACAAGGTGCGCAATCAACTGACCGCGGCGGCGCTGTTCCCGCTGTACGTTAATGCCGCGTCACGCGAGCGGGCGACGAAAGTAGCCGCCGCCGCCGAGTCGCGCCTGCTTAAACCCGGCGGGCTGACCACCACCACCGTCAACAGCGGCCAGCAGTGGGACGCTCCCAACGGCTGGGCGCCGCTGCAGTGGGTGGCGGTCGAGGGGCTGCAAAACTATGGTCAGCAGAAGATCGCCATGGAGGTTACCTGGCGCTTCCTGACCAACGTGCAGCATACCTATGACAGTAAGCAAAAGCTGGTGGAGAAGTATGACGTGAGTTCGACCGGCACCGGCGGCGGCGGCGGGGAATATCCGCTGCAGGACGGCTTTGGCTGGACCAACGGCGTCACCCTGAAGATGTTGGATCTGATCTGCCCGCAGGAGAAACCCTGCGATGCGCTGCCCGCTACCCGTCCGGCGACAACCCCTTCACCGCAGGACAAACCTGTTGCGGCGCCCGCGGCTAACGACCCCGCCCCTGCGGAACCGCAAAAGACCGGCTCCTGACGCTTTGCCGCCCCCTACCAAAATCGGTAGGGGGAAGCGGTCTCCCTGGTCACTACCGTCCCGTGCAGACCCATTCTGCGGCTCGCGGGAAACACTTCCCCACCCCCTCGCGTTGAACAGGTCACCTTTTCGCTTGATCGCACAAATACAAACAATAATAATTCGCATTACTTTTTAACGAATAATGACAGATTCGTTTTTCACGCGGCGGCGTACAGGAGTACCAGACCGCGTTGGTTCAGGATGATCTTATGAACGTGGCTATTTCTCGAAAACGCCCGGGGCTGCTGTATGCCCTTGCGGTCGCACTCCCCTTCACCGCGCAAGCCGAAGAGACGGTGGTGGTCACTGCCACCCCGCCGGCGTCCGCCAGCGCGCCGACGGAGGGCTACAGCGCCAGCACCTCGCTCGGGGCGACGAAAACCGACCAGCCGTTAATCACTACCGCCCAGTCGGTGTCGGTGGTCACCCGCCAGCAGATGGCGGATCAGGGGGCGAATACCATCAGCCAGGCGCTGGAATATACCCCGGGGGTCTACTCCAGCTTCGGCGGCGGCGCCACCCGGTTCGACGCCATCTCCCTGCGCGGCTACCACGGCGGCGACGTCGATAACCTGTTCCTCGACGGCATGCGCCTGATGAGCGACGGCGGCAGCCATAACGTACTGCAAATCGACCCGTGGTTTATCGAACGCGTGGATGTGATCCGCGGCCCCTCCTCCGCGCTCTACGGGCAGAGCGTGCCGGGCGGCGTGGTCAACCTGACTTCCAAACGTCCGCAGTTCAGTCAGCAGGGCCACATCCGCCTGACCGGCGGCACGCAAAATACCAAAGGCGCGGCCTTCGATTACACCGACGCCATCAATGACCAGTGGGCATGGCGGCTGATCGGGATGACCCGCAGCAGCGACACGCAGTATGACCATACCCGCGAAGAGCGCTACGCGATTTCGCCTTCCCTGCTGTGGCAGCCGGACAGCGACACCTCGCTGCTGCTGCGCGCCTATCTGCAAAAAGATCCTTCCGGCGGCTACCACGGCTCTTTGCCGCTGGACGGCACCCGCTACGCGCACAATGGCCGTAAGCTCTCCCCCAGCACCAACGAAGGCGATCCGGGAGATGGCTATCAGCGCCGCCAGCAGATCTACAGCTATGAGTTTGACCACCAGTTCACCGACGTCTGGTCGGTCTATTCCGCCGGGAGCTACACCCATACCAACGTCTCCCTCGATCAGGTCTACCAGGTCGGCTGGATAGATGACAGCGACATGCTGGCCCGCGGCTACAGCGGTTCGCGCGGTTCGCTGGACGGCTGGTCAACCGATAACCGCCTGCGCGCCGATTTCAATACAGGCGACCTGGCGCACACCCTGATCCTCGGCGCCGAATATCATCGCTTCCGTAACGACCTGTGGACCGGCGCCGGCGGCGCGGCGCCCCTTAACCCGTTTAGCGGCTATACCGCGCAGACCGGACATACCGTTACCTACAGCGACGACAATAATCGCCGCTATTACCAGACCGGGCTGTATCTGCAGGATGAGATGGTCTGGAACCGCTGGCATGTGGATGTTTCCGCCCGCTACGACCGCATCGTTTCCCAGCAGGTCAGCGATACCCAGGGGACCTCAAACCGCCGTTCAGACGACCATATCAGCGGCCGCGCCTCGCTGTTGTACGCCCTGGACAACGGTCTGTCGCCCTACCTGAGCTACAGCCAGGCGATCACCCCGGCGATGCTGCCGGGCGCGGACGGCAAACCGTTGAAACCGACCACCGCCGAACAGGTTGAAGCCGGCCTGAAGTTCCAGCCGCCGGGCAGCAGCGATCTCTATAGCATCGCGATTTACGACCTGACGCAAAAGGATGTCGCCACTCGCGACCCGAACATCGCTACCGCCACCTATATTCCGGCGGGTAAGGTCCATTCCCAGGGCGTTGAGCTGGAAGCGCACCACCAGATCACCCCGCAGCTGAGTACTATCGCCTCGTATACCTGGAATCGTCTGCGTTTCCAGGACACTAAAGACGGGACCGACAATAACACGCCGCAGCTGACCCCGGATCAGATGGCCTCCTTCTGGGCGCGCTATCAGTTCCCGGCGGGGATCTCCGTTGGCGCCGGCGTCCGCTACATCGGTAAACAGTGGGCGGATGATGCCAACACCGCGCGGCTGCCGTCGGTCACGCTGATGGACGCCATGATGCGGGCCGACCTCGGCGTCTGGTCGCCAACGCTGAAAGGCGCTTATGTGCAGGTTAACGCCAACAATATCGGCGACCGCGAGTATATTTCCGGCTGCTATGGCACCGGCAACTGTTACTGGGGAGCAGAGCGCAGCGTTATAGCCACCGTGGGCTACGATTTCTGAGGACGTGGCCTCCGGGAGACTACCGGAGGCCAAACGAGGGATTACATGGCGTCCAGCGCTTTCTGTAGTTTCCAGATATAGCGCGGCGCCTGCGGTGCCGGGTGTTTTTTCACCACATGCTCGAAGAACTCATCGGCGTCGAGATCGTTAATCTCCTCGATGGCGTCCTGGCGGTTCGAGGAGAAGGTACGCAGCAGCGCGCCAGCGCCGTTGGCATAGGAGACCACCACCGCATAGCGCATCACCTGCGGGTCTTTGATCCCCGCCAGCGGACCGTTCTCCAGAATGCTCAGATAGGCGGCCCCCATCGAGATATTACGTTCCGGGTTTTTCAGCTCACTGACCGACGGCTCGCCGCGCCACCCCATCCGCCGATAGACATCGCGTCCGGAGGTCGACGGCTTGAGCTGCATCAGCCCGACGGCGCCGGATTTACTCACCACCGCAGGATTACCGCCCGACTCGATGGCGATGATCGCCGTGATCAGCTGCGGATCCACGCCCCAGGCGGCGCCGGCTTTTTCACTGATCGGCATCCACTGCATCGCCCGCTTCACCGGGACCTCGGGGTTCCACGGCGGGTTAGTGTAATCATGTTTCGAACTACAACCGGCCAGAAAAACGACTAAAATAAGCAACCATCTCAATTTCACACATCTATCCTTATCTACCCAAACGCCATCATGCTACAGAACGACGGCCGCGGTACGTCTCCCGCCTGCCGACAACCTGAAGGATGACGGGTGCGGACTGAAGTTAGCCACCTGGAGATGACAATCGCCATTCCAGGCGGCATCATAACCCTTTCATTCATAGCAAGGAATTATCATGTCTCAGTTTTATCTGGTCGCGCCATCCGGGTATTGCATCAACCAGCAGGCGGCAGCCCGCGGCGTCGAGCGTCTGCAGCAGGCCGGACACGAGGTGGCCCACCAGCAGGTCATTCCCCGCCGGCAGCAGCGTTTCGCCGGGACTGAACATGAACGGCTGGCCGATATTAACCAGCTGGCCCAGTTGCCCGGCCGCAACCGGATCGTCCTCGCCGTGCGCGGCGGCTACGGCGCCAGTCGCCTGCTGCCGCATATCGACTGGCAGGGGCTGGTTGCCCGCCAGCAGCGCGACCCGCTGCTGATTTGCGGCCACAGCGATTTCACCGCTATCCAGTCGGGCCTGCTGGCCATGGGCAACGTCATCACCTTCAGCGGGCCAATGCTCGCCGGCAACTTCGGCGCGGAGACCCTCGACCCGTTTACCGAGCACCATTTCTGGCAGGCGCTACGCCAGCCGGAATTCACCCTCGAATGGCCGGGCGAAGGGCCGAACTGCCGGGTGGAAGGCACCCTGTGGGGGGGAAATCTGGCGATGCTGACCTCGCTTATCGGCACGCCGTGGCTGCCGGCGATCCGCGACGGCATCCTGGTGGTGGAGGATATCAATGAGCACCCGTTCCGCGTCGAGCGCATGCTGCTTCAGCTGTTGCACAGCGGCGTGCTGGCGGCGCAGAAAGCGGTGATCTTCGGCAGCTTCACCGGCAGCGCGCCGAACGACTATGACGCAGGATACGATTTGCCGCAGGTCTTTGATTATCTGCGCCAGCAGCTCTCCCTGCCGCTGATTAGCGGACTGGAGTTTGGCCACGAGCAGCGCACGGTGACCCTGCCGCTGGGCGCCCGCGCGCGCCTGGTGAATCAGGCGGCGGCCACCACCCTGACGATCGGCGGCCATCCGGTGCTGACAGAATAAATTTTCCGAACGCATAGGCGGATCCCCTGCGAATTGTTAAAATAGTGTCACTTTTAGCCATTTTTTCACGCCAGTCAGGGAGTACGTGAACATTGGACGCCGCTGCGGTCATTAGTCTGTTTATTCTGGGTTCTGTTTTAGTAACCTGCAGTATCTTATTGAGCTCCTTTTCTTCGCGCCTTGGCATCCCGATTCTGGTCATCTTTCTGGCCATCGGGATGCTGGCAGGCATTGACGGCATCGGCGGCATCCCCTTCGACAATTACCCCTTCGCCTATATGGTGAGTAACCTGGCGCTGGCGGTGATCCTACTGGACGGCGGGATGCGCACCCAGGCCAGCTCCTTTCGCGTCGCGCTGTGGCCCGCGCTGTCGCTGGCGACGGTTGGGGTGCTGATCACCTCGGCGCTGACCGGGATGATGGCGGCCTGGTTGTTCAAGCTGGATCTGATCGAAGGCCTGCTGATCGGCGCCATTGTCGGCTCCACCGACGCCGCGGCGGTCTTCTCGCTGCTCGGCGGCAAGGGGCTCAACGAGCGCGTCGGCTCGACGCTGGAGATAGAGTCAGGCAGTAACGACCCGATGGCGGTCTTCCTGACCATCACCCTGATCGAAATGATCCAGCAGCACCAAACCGGCCTCAGCTGGATGTTCGCCGTGCATATCATTCAGCAGTTCGGCCTCGGGATCGCCATCGGCCTCGGCGGCGGCTACCTGCTGCTGCAGATGATTAACCGCATCGTGCTGCCCGCCGGCCTCTATCCGCTGCTGGCGCTGAGCGGCGGGATCATGATTTTTGCCGTCACCACCTCCCTCGACGGCAGCGGTATCCTCGCCGTCTATCTCTGCGGCTTTCTGCTGGGCAACCGGCCGATCCGCAACCGGCACGGCATCCTGCAGAACTTCGACGGCCTGGCGTGGCTGGCGCAGATCGCCATGTTCCTGGTGCTGGGCCTGCTGGTGACGCCCTCCGACCTGCTGCCGATCGCTATCCCGGCGCTGCTGCTGTCGATGTGGATGATATTCATTGCCCGGCCCCTGTCGGTGTTTGCCGGCCTGCTGCCGTTTCGCGGCTTTAACCTGCGCGAACGGGTGTTTATCAGCTGGGTTGGCCTGCGCGGCGCGGTGCCCATTATTCTCGCGGTGTTCCCGATGATGGCCGGCCTGGACAACGCCCGCCTGTTCTTCAATGTCGCCTTCTTCGTGGTGCTGGTGTCGCTGCTGCTGCAGGGCACTTCGCTGTCGTGGGCGGCGAAAAAAGCCAAAGTGGTGGTGCCGCCCATCAGCTGGCCCATCTCCCGCGTCGGGTTGGATATTCACCCGGAAAACCCGTGGGAGCAGTTTGTCTACCAGCTGGGGGCCGATAAATGGTGCATCGGCGCGGCGCTGCGCGACTTGCACATGCCACCGGAGACGCGGATTGCCGCGCTGTTTCGCAACAATGTCCTGCTGCACCCCACCGGCAGCACCCGCCTGCGGGAAGGCGATATCCTGTGCGTTATTGGTCGGGAGCACGACCTGCCGGCGCTGGGCAAAATGTTCAGCCAGTCGCCGCCGGTGGCGCTCGATCAGCGCTTTTTCGGCGACTTCATTCTTGATGCTGAGGCCCGCTTCGCCGATGTGGCGCAAATCTACGGTCTCGACGGCGGTGAGGAGTTCCGCGAGCATCAGCAGTCGCTCGGGGAAGTGGTGCAGCAGCTGCTGGGCGCGGCGCCGGTGGTGGGCGACCAGGTGGAGTTCGCCGGGATGGTGTGGACGGTAGCTGAAAAAGAGAACGATCACGTGCTGAAGGTTGGGGTGCGGGTCGCGGAAGACGAGGCGGAGTGATCCGCCCCGGAATAGGTTACAGGGTCACAACTGGCACCCGCGGCGCCAGGGCGCACATCAGCTCATAGCCGACGGTGCCGCTGCTGGCCGCCACGTCGTCGATTTTAATCTCTTTACCCCACAGCTCGACCGGCGCGCCGATCCCGGCCTGCGGACAAGGCGTTAAATCGACCGCCAGCATATCCATCGATACGCGTCCAACGGTAGTGGTGCGTACGCCATCCACCAGCACCGGCGTGCCGCTCGGCGCCACCCGCGGATAGCCATCGGCATAGCCGCAGGCGACGATGCCGATCCGCTGCTCCTGGGTGGTGCGGTACAGGCCGCCATAGCCAATCGCCTCGCCGGGGCGCAGGTTCTGCACGCCGATGATTTCGCTGCGCAGCGTCATCACCGGCTTCAGCCCGGTGTTGGCGATGTCCTGCCACTGCCCGGAAGGCGACGCGCCATACAGCACGATGCCTGGACGAACCCAGTCAAAATGCGCTTCCGGATGCCAGAGGGTCGCCGCCGAGTTGGCCAGCGAGCGCGGGCAATCCAGCCCCTCCGCCGCCTGTTCGATACGGCGCATCGGCTCGACAATTCCCTGCGGGTTCTCCGCCTCCGCGAAGTGCGACATCAGCGTCATCTCGCCGACGTTGCTTATCGCCCGCAGCTGCTGCCAGACGGTGTGGACCCGCTCAGGCATAAAGCCCAGCCGGTTCATGCCGCTGTTCACCTTGAGATAGATATCCAGCGGCGCGCGCAGCTTCGCCTGCTGCAGGGCCTTAATCTGCCAGTTGCTGTGGACGCTGGTGGTTAAACGATATTGATCCAGCACCGCCAGCTCATCGGCATGGAAGAAGCCCTCCAGCAGCAGGATTGGGCCTTTCCAGCCCTGCTCGCGCAGCAGGATCGCCTCTTCCAGGTTGAGCAAGGCGAAACCATCCGCCGCGCTTAACGCACTCCATACGCGCGCCACGCCGTGGCCGTAGGCGTTGGCCTTGACCACCGCCCACAGGCGCGACCCGGGGGCCGCGCGACGCACTATCTGTAAATTCTGCCGCAAGGCCAGCAGGTCGATGCTGGCCACTACCGGACGGGTCATGCAAGCTCCTTAGTTGTGTGCGCCGTGCAGGTGCTGCGGGCGCGCCGGGGTAAAACCGGGGCTGTAGCGGGCAACCGCCAGATCGTCGTAAGGGATCGCCGGCGTGCGGCCGGAGATCAGATCGCTGATAAGCTGCCCGGAGCCGCAGGCCATGGTCCAGCCAAGCGTGCCGTGGCCGGTGTTGAGCCACAGATTTTTATACACTGTGCGGCCGACCACCGGCGTGCCGTCCGGCGTCATCGGCCGCAGGCCCGTCCAGAACGTCGCCTGCTCCACGTGGCCGCCGCGCGGGAACAGATCGCGCACCACCATCTCCAGGGTTTCGCGACGCGGCTGCAGCAGCGCTTTGTTAAAACCGACGATCTCCGCCATGCCGCCGACCCGAATGCGCTGATCGAAGCGGGTGATGGCGATTTTGTAAGTCTCATCAAGGATAGTTGAAACCGGCGCGCCGTCCTCCTGAGCGATCGGAATAGTCAATGAGTAGCCTTTCAGCGGGTAGACCGGTATATCCACCAACCCTTTAAGCATCGCCGTCGAGTAGGAGCCGAAGGCCATCACATAGGCGTCGCCCTTGATAATCTCATCGCCGCATTTCACCCCGGCAATGCGATCGCCCTCGTGCAGCAGCGCATCCACTGCGGTGTTGAAGCGGAAGGTCACGCCGGCCTGTTCCGCCATTGCCGCCAAACGGGTGGTAAACAGCTGGCAGTCGCCGGTTTCATCATTTGGCAGGCGCAGGCCGCCGGTCAGTTTGTGGCTGACCTCCGCCAGCGCCGGCTCCACCTCCGCCAACCGCTTCGCTTCCAGCAGCTGATACGGCACGCCGGCGTCCTCCAGCACCGCGATGTCGCGGGTGGCATTTTCATACTGTTTGGCGGTACGGAACAGCTGCAGCGTCCCGCCCTGGCGCCCTTCATACTGAATGCCGGTGGTGTCGCGCAGCGCCTTCAGGCAGTCGCGGCTGTACTCCGCCAGGCGCACCATACGGCCTTTGTTCTCCATATAGTGGCGGGTGTCGCAGTTGCGCAGCATCTGCCACATCCACTTCAACTGGAACGAGGTGCCGTCAAGACCGATCGCCAGCGGCGCATGGCGCTGAAACATCCATTTGATCGCCTTCAGCGGCACCCCCGGCGCCGCCCAGGGCGCCGCATAGCCGGGAGAAATCTGCCCGGCGTTGGCCGCGCTGGTCTCCTCTGCCGGACCGGGCTGACGGTCGATGACCGTCACGTCATGACCCGCCTGACTCAAATACCACGCGCTGGCTACCCCAACCACCCCACTTCCCAGTATGACGACACGCATAGCGACTCCGTAACAGTTAAAGAACAATCATCTAATTACAAATTGATAACTCAGTTGAAAATATTATTCAACATACGCTTTATTTATGGTGACTTAACTCACAGCAAACCGCACCAGCCCTGCGCTGTGAGATTTACGATCTCATGCTGCGCTTTATTTTTACCCAGCATTAAATTCTACAAACAAGGCAAAAAAACGGCTTTGAGATGGGGAAATCGCGAAGAAAAGCGATTGGCGTACAGCACAGTTTGCTGCACCGTGTTCTATGCTTGTTTAGAGGTTTTGCGTTCAGAGAAAACCAACAACAACGAGGGCGCGCTAATGGCTACGATTGACTCCATGAACAGGGACACCACCCGTTTAAGCGATGGACCCGACTGGACGTTCGAGTTACTGGAAACCTACCTGGCCGAAGTGGACCGGGTCGCCAAGCTCTATCGTCTTGACACCTACCCGCACCAGATCGAAGTCATTACTTCCGAGCAGATGATGGACGCCTACTCCAGCGTCGGCATGCCCATCAACTATCCGCACTGGTCGTTTGGCAAAAAATTTATTGAGACCGAGCAGGCCTATAAGCACGGTCAGCAGGGTCTGGCGTATGAGATAGTCATCAACTCCAACCCCTGTATCGCCTACCTGATGGAGGAAAACACCATCACCATGCAGGCGCTGGTGATGGCCCATGCCTGCTACGGGCATAACTCGTTTTTTAAAAATAACTATCTGTTTCGCAGCTGGACCGACGCCAGCTCGATCATCGACTATCTGATCTTTGCCCGTAAGTACATCACCGAGTGCGAAGAGCGCTATGGCGTCGACGAAGTAGAGAAACTGCTCGACTCCTGCCACGCGCTGATGAACTACGGCGTCGACCGCTATAAACGTCCGCAAAAAATCTCTCTGCAGGAGGAGAAAGCGCGGCAGAAAAGCCGGGAAGAGTATCTGCAAAGCCAGGTGAATATGCTGTGGCGCACCCTACCGAAGCGCGAAGAGGAAAAAGCGATTGAATCCGCTCGTCGCTACCCTTCCGAACCGCAGGAGAACCTGCTGTACTTTATGGAGAAGAACGCCCCGCTGCTCGAACCGTGGCAGCGCGAGATCCTGCGCATCGTGCGTAAAGTCAGCCAGTATTTCTACCCGCAGAAACAGACCCAGGTGATGAACGAGGGGTGGGCCACCTTCTGGCACTACACCATCCTCAACCATCTCTACGATGAAGGGAAAGTGACTGAGCGCTTTATGCTGGAGTTTCTCCACAGCCATACCAACGTGGTGTTCCAGCCGCCGTACAACAGTCCGTGGTACAGCGGGATTAACCCCTACGCGCTGGGCTTCGCCATGTTCCAGGACATCAAGCGCATCTGTCAGTCGCCCACGGAAGAGGATAAGTACTGGTTCCCCGATATCGCCGGTTCTGACTGGCTGGAAACGCTGCATTTCGCCATGCGCGACTTTAAGGATGAAAGCTTTATCAGTCAGTTCCTGTCGCCGAAGATCATGCGCGATTTCCGCTTCTTTACCGTGCTCGACGACGATCACAACAATTATCTGGAGATTTCGGCGATTCACAACGAAGAGGGCTATCGCGAGATCCGCAATAAGCTCTCCGCGCAGTATAACCTCAGCAATCTTGAGCCGAACATCCAGGTGTGGAACGTAGACCTGCGCGGCGACCGATCGCTGACCTTGCGCTATGTGCCGCACAACCGCGTCCCGCTGGACAAAGGCCGGCGCGAAGTGCTGAAGCATGTGCATCGTCTGTGGGGGTTCGATGTGCTGCTGGAGCAGCAGAACGCCGACGGCAGCATTGAGCTGTTGGACCGCTGCCCGGCGCGGCCTAACGCGCTATAGCATTGCGGGGCGAGTAAAATAACAAAGGGGGCCATTGGCCCCCTTGTTCTGTATATCGATCGCGAAAAGCCCGCTTAACGCATATTCATGGCTAAATCACCGGGCAGCGATTTCTGCATCCGGTGCCAGATCTCGCCGCTGTCATGGCCGTAGCGACGAACCAGCTCGTAAACCTGGTCATGCAGACCGGCCTCACACACTTTCGCCAGCTGATGATAGAAACCGAGCGCCAGACTGCGCGCTTCCGGGCTGGAGAAATAGTGGCGGCCGATGCGGGTATACAACCCCTTCATGCCGTTGAGGATCAGACCGTAGATCGGGTTGCCGGAGGCAAACGCCAGACCACGGAAAATATTATAATCAAGCTCGGCGAAGGCGTCGGCGTGATCCTCCACCTCCCGGGCGCTGTCCAGGACCGCCAGCGCTTTATCCGGATGCTGGCGAAACGCGGTGCGGATAAAAATCGTGGAAATGTTGGTGCGCACGGAGAGCAGATTATCAATCAGCTGCGGTACGCTGTCGTGATCGAGGCGCGCCAGCGTTTCGAGGATATTCAGGCCGGAGGTTTCCCAAAAGTTATTCACTTTAGTGGGCTTACCATGCTGAATGGTCAGCCAGCCGTCACGGGCCAGACGCTGCAATACTTCGCGCAGGGTTGTGCGGGTGACACCGATCAGCTCAGAAAGCTCGCGTTCAGCGGGGAGAATCGATCCGGGAGGGAAGCGGTTATTCCAGATACTCTCAATGATGTACTCTTCCGCGAAACCCGCAGGGCTCTGCGCCTTAATGACCATAGTAAGATTTCCATTACACAGCGTTACAATTGCACTCATCATACCAGAGCCGCTATAGCGCAGATAGCATGGCAAGTGAATTAAAAAGGGATCGCCGTTTCATTTTCCGCTTTTACTTTGCGCTTTTCCTTATCTTCACAAACCGCCAGCGCGGCGCGAAGAAAGTTGCTTCTCATTTTGCTCAACTGGTACTCTTGCCAATCGTTATGCACAAAACCATGCACTCATTGACGGGGAAGGATTCTGTCGTGGAAATTTCTTATGGCCGCGCGCTGTGGCGCAATTTTCTTGGCCAGTCGCCGGACTGGTACAAGCTGGCATTAATCATTTTCTTAATCGTAAATCCGCTGGTGTTCGCCGTGGCGCCGTTTGTCGCCGGCTGGCTGCTGGTGGTTGAGTTTATCTTTACCCTCGCCATGGCGCTGAAGTGCTATCCGCTGCTGCCGGGGGGTCTGCTGGCTATCGAGGCGCTGCTGATCGGCATGACCAGCCCGGCGCACGTCCGGGAAGAGATCGCCGGCAATCTGGAGGTGCTGCTCCTGCTGATGTTCATGGTGGCGGGTATCTACTTTATGAAACAGCTTTTGCTGTTCGTGTTTACGCGCCTGCTGCTGGGGATCCGTAGCAAAATGCTGCTATCGCTGGCCTTCTGCCTGGCGGCAGCCTTCCTCTCGGCCTTTCTCGATGCGCTGACGGTGGTGGCGGTAGTGATCAGCGTCGCCGTCGGGTTCTACGGCATCTATCACCGCGTCGCCTCGGCGCGCCCGGACGATAGCGACCTGCTCGATGACAGCCATATCGAGCAGCACTACCGTGAGGTGCTGGAGCAGTTCCGCGGCTTTCTGCGCAGCCTGATGATGCACGCCGGCGTCGGGACCGCGCTCGGCGGCGTCATGACCATGGTCGGCGAGCCGCAAAACCTGATTATCGCCAAAGCCGCGGGCTGGCATTTTGGCGAGTTCTTTCTTCGCATGGCGCCCGTGACCCTGCCGGTGATGGTCTGCGGTCTGTTAACCTGTCTGCTGGTCGAAAAGTATCGCCTGTTTGGCTACGGCGAACCGCTACCGCCGACGGTGCGCAAGGTGCTGCAGGAGTTTGACGATCGCAGCCGCGCCCAGCGCAGCCGTCAGGAGCGACTGCGGCTGATTGCCCAGGCGCTCATTGGCGTTTGGCTGATCGTGGCCCTGGCTTTTCACCTGGCTGAGGTCGGCCTGATTGGCCTGTCGGTGATCATCCTCGCCACCACCTTTACCGGCGTTACCGATGAGCACGCCATTGGCAAGGCGTTCACCGAGGCGCTGCCCTTTACCGCGCTGCTGACGGTCTTCTTCTCCATCGTCGCGGTTATCATCGATCAGCAGCTGTTCACGCCGGTCATCGAGTTTGTCCTGCAGGCCTCGCCGCACGCGCAGCTGTCGCTGTTTTATCTGTTCAACGGCCTGCTGTCGTCCATTTCGGATAACGTGTTTGTCGGCACGGTCTACATCAACGAAGCGAAAGCGGCGCTCGAACATGGCGCCATCAGCCTGCCCCAGTTTGAGATGCTGGCGGTAGCGATCAACACCGGCACCAACCTGCCCTCGGTGGCCACCCCGAACGGCCAGGCGGCGTTTCTCTTCCTGCTGACTTCCGCCCTGGCGCCGCTTATTAGGCTCTCCTATGGCCGTATGGTGTGGATGGCGCTGCCCTACACCATCGTACTGACGCTGGTCGGCCTGTTATGCGTCGAGTTCACCCTGATGCCAGTCACCGACTGGCTGCTGGCGCACGGCTGGCTGGTGACGCCCAGCCTGCCCTGAGTCAGTTTTTGCCCGGGTTCGCCCGGGCGCATCAATAACCCGTTACGGAATATTTTCCGCCGCGCCTCTGGCGTCGGTTCGGTTTTCGTTTACACTGCCATGATTTAGCATCTTCCAGGGAAATGATTATGTTGCAATATTTAAACCAGTGCTCAAGAGGACGCGGTGCCTGGCTCCTGATGGCGTTGACCGCTTTTATTCTCGAACTTGTCGCGCTGTGGTTCCAGCACGTGATGCTGCTGCAGCCGTGTGTCATGTGTATTTACGAACGCTGCGCGCTGTTCGGCATCATGGGCGCGGGACTGGTGGGCGCTATCGCCCCCAAAACGCCGCTGCGCTATGTCGCCATGGCAATCTGGTTGTACAGCGCGATACGCGGACTACAGCTGGCGTGGGAGCATACGATGATCCAGCTGCACCCTTCACCGTTCCAGACCTGCGATTTCGCCGCCCGCTTCCCAACCTGGCTGCCGCTGGATAAATGGCTGCCGCAGGTTTTCGTTGCGTCCGGAGACTGTTCAGTACGTCAGTGGCAGTTCCTGTCGCTGGAGATGCCGCAATGGCTGGTGGGGATTTTCGCCGCCTATCTGCTGGTCGCTATTCTGGTGATCGTTGCTCAGCCTTTCAAAGCGAAAAAACGCGATCTGTTTGGTCGTTAAGCCGCGGCGAGTACAGCCCACAATGAAACGCCCTGCGGGGCGTTTTTTTATGCCTCCTGCGCATCACTGAATCGTTTCATGTCTATGGTTGACCACAGCTGCCAAAAGGTGCATATTGAATACATCTTTTAAAACCCCACAGGAGCTCACATGTCATCTTTACTGATCCCCGCAGACTGGAAAGTTAAACGCTCCACCCCATTCTTTACCAAAGAGAATGTCCCTGCCGCCCTGCTGAGCCACCACAACACCGCGGCTGGCGTCTTCGGCCAGCTGTGCGTCATGGAGGGCACGGTGACCTATTACGGTTTTGCCAATGAACAGGCGACGGAGCCGGAGAAAAAAGTTGTGATTCATGCCGGGCAGTTTGCTACCAGTCCGCCGCAGTACTGGCACCGCGTCGAACTCAGTGACGACGCCCGCTTCAATATTCACTTCTGGGTGGCGGAAGAAACCGACGGTGAAAACGGGCTGTTCCACGCGAAGAAAGCGTGACGGCGCTTAGCGCGCCCTGTCAGGCAGATTAAGGATATGGTCCTGCCAGTCGACCACCGTGGACTCAGGCACCGCAATATGGCGAACGGAGATGCGTTCGCCGTGCATCGCCGCTTTTGAGCCAGTCAGCAGCGGGTGCCAGGCCGGCAGAGGCTTGCCTTCCGCCAGCAGGCGATAGGCACAGGTCGGCGGCAGCCATTCGAAGGTCGGCAGATTTTCGCGGGTAAGCTTGATGCAGTCCGGCTCATACTCAAAGCGACGCGCGTAGTTACGACACTGGCAGGTTTTGATATTGAGCTGACGACAGGCGACGTTGGTGAAGTAGATCTCGTCAGTGTCTTCATCCATCAGCTTGTGCAGGCAGCACTGGCCGCAGCCGTCACACAGCGATTCCCACTCCGCGTCGCTCATGTCATCCAGTGTTTTTTGTTGCCAGAAAGGTTGTTCGCTCATCGGAGTGTCCGTCGTTGCCAGTTAAGGGTGCACCTTATAACCAGTCTGGCACGCCGATGCAAGTTTTGCCGCCCCAAAAGGCGGCAAATAGCGCTTACAGCACGCGGGTAGTGAGCGCCAGGCCGTTGAAGCCGACCTCCAGCTCGTCACCGCTGTGCAGCGGCCCCACGCCTTCCGGGGTGCCGGTGAGGATCACATCCCCGGCTTTGAGGGTAAAGAAGCGCGACATATAGGCGATCAGCGGCACAATCTTATGGATCATGTCGGCAGTGGTGCCCTGCTGGCGCACTTCGCCATTAATCTTCAGGCTTAACGACGTATTCTGCGGGTCACCGTGGAACTCAGCGGCCGGGATAAAGCCGGAGATCGGACAGGCGTTATCGAAGCCTTTGGCCTTCTCCCAGGGTTGTCCCGCTTTTTTCATTTTCGCCTGCAGGTCGCGCAGCGTGAGATCCAGCGCGACACCATAGCCGGCAATCCCTTTCAGCACATGCTCTTCCGTCGCCTGACGCAGCGTGCTGCCGATAAGCACCGCCAGCTCGACTTCGTGATGCACCGAGCCCAGCCCCTCAGGAAGCACCAACGGCTGACGAAGATCGCACAGCGCAGTCTCAGGTTTAATAAACAGCACCGGCTCTTCCGGCGTCGCACTGCCCATTTCCTTGATGTGTTTCGCATAATTACTGCCGACGCACACTACTTTGCTTACTGGATAATCCAGAAGCGCACCCTGCCAGTTATGATGTTGGTACATTATTTTCCCTCGTGGGTTAATCGGATTGTTTCCCCTGTTCCGCCAGGTGTTTCTTTAGTAGATTTTCAGACGGCGGAGGCAGTTGCAGGTAATAGCCCTGTTCGCTTAACGCCTGTTTCACTTTTTCCAGATCGGCGTTAACCAGTTTTTTGCGCCCATCCAGCGGCAGCAGCATCGCCATTTGCGGCGTGCCAAAGCTGCGCATTAGCTCGTCAGGAACGCGCGAGAAATCGTCCTTTTTTTCGACGTATAAATAGGTTTGTTCACGTTTAGTACTTCGATAGATCACACAAAACATAGTTTTACTCGGAATTAGACCCGTGGTCACTTGCCTCAATATATGAGTGACTATAACATGCCTTTTAGTCTTCGGAATATCACCGCACTTCGGCGGTTGATAAACAGCAAATTGAGTAAGGCCAGGATGTCAAATACGCCAATCGAACTTAAAGGCAGTAGCTTCACGTTATCTGTCGTTCATTTGCACGATGCAAATCCCGAGGTTATTCGTCAGGCGTTAGAAGACAAAATCGCCCAGGCTCCCGCTTTTTTACGTCATGCTCCGGTGGTGGTGAATATCGCCAGCATCGAGGAGGAGGTAGAATGGCGCGCCATCAACGAGGCTATCGCCGCGACCGGTTTACGTATTATGGGCGTTAGCGGATGCAAAATTCCGCGCCTGAAAACCGAAATCGACCGCGCCGGCATCCCGTTATTAACCGAAGGGAAAGAAAAAGCCTCTCGTCCGGCACCGTCCGAACCCACCCCGCCGCCGCCAGTTGCTAGTCAGATCACAAAAACGCGTTTGATTGATCAGCCGGTACGTTCCGGTCAGCGCATTTATGCGCCACACTGTGATCTTATTGTTACAAATCATGTGAGTGCCGGTGCGGAACTTATCGCTGACGGAAATATCCATGTATATGGCATGATGCGAGGACGTGCGCTGGCAGGCGCCGGTGGCGACAGAGACGCCCAGATATTTTGTACCCACCTTGCGGCGGAGCTGGTCTCCATCGCCGGGGAATATTGGCTGAGCGATAACATCCCGGCCGAATTTTATGGCAAAGCGGCGCGCCTGCGTTTAGGTGAAAGCGCTTTGGCAATTCAACCGTTAAATTAATCCCTTTTTAACAAGGAATTTCTATGGCACGCATTATTGTTGTGACTTCGGGTAAAGGGGGCGTTGGCAAGACCACCTCCAGCGCGGCCATCGCTACAGGTTTGGCCCAGAAGGGAAAGAAAACCGTCGTTATCGACTTCGACATCGGCCTGCGTAACCTCGACCTGATTATGGGCTGCGAACGTCGCGTCGTTTATGATTTCGTCAACGTCATTCAGGGCGATGCCACACTGAACCAGGCGCTGATTAAAGATAAGCGCACGGAAAATCTCTACATTCTCCCGGCTTCCCAGACCCGGGATAAAGACGCTCTGACTCGCGAAGGCGTCGACAAGGTTCTCGAAGAACTGAAGAAAATGGAATTCGATTTCATCGTCTGTGATTCCCCGGCAGGCATTGAAACCGGTGCGCTGATGGCGCTTTACTTTGCTGATGAAGCCATCATCACCACTAACCCGGAAGTCTCCTCCGTTCGCGACTCCGACCGTATCCTTGGCATTCTCGCCTCTAAATCCCGCCGCGCGGAAAATGGCGAAGAGCCAATCAAAGAGCATCTGCTGCTGACCCGCTACAATCCAGGCCGCGTTAATAAAGGCGATATGCTGAGCATGGAAGACGTGCTGGAAATTCTGCGCATCAACCTGGTAGGCGTGATCCCGGAAGACCAGTCAGTCCTGCGCGCATCCAACCAGGGTGAGCCGGTGATCCTCGATGCCGCCTCGGACGCAGGCAAAGCCTATGCCGATACCGTTGAACGTCTGCTCGGAGAAGAACGCCCTTTCCGCTTCATTGAAGAAGAGAAGAAAGGATTCCTCAAACGCCTGTTCGGAGGATAAATTATGGCTTTACTCGACTTTTTTCTCTCGCGAAAAAAGAACACGGCTAATATTGCGAAAGAACGCCTGCAAATCATCGTCGCCGAGCGCCGCCGCGGAGACGCGGAGCCGCATTACCTGCCGCAGTTACGCAAAGATATCCTGGAAGTGATCTGTAAATACGTACAGATCGACCCGGAGATGGTCAGCGTGCAGCTGGAGCAGCGGGACGGGGATATATCCATTCTTGAGCTGAACGTGACCCTACCCGAAACGGAAGAGTCGAAATCCTGACCTGTCGCGCCATCGCGAAAAAAACCGGCTACGCCACGCGCCGCCGGTTTTTTAATGGTCTGAACCTGGCCGCGAACTAGCGCGGATAGTCGTTTAACAGCCTCTTCAGCCGCTCGGCCATCAGCTCCCCGCGCCAACCGGAAATCAGCTCAGGTTCACCGGCTTGCGTTTTCAGCTGCCAGTGCCAGTTCAGCAGCTGGTTGATCTGCCGACGCGACGCCAGCAGCTCCGCGCTTACGCCCTTCTCCGTGCTCACTTCCTGCACCAGCGCTTTAATATCTTTAAAGGCTTTGCGGTAGCCCGGCATGTCGATCAGATTCTGCAGCGGCGCCGGCAGGGCCGACTCCGGCAGCGCCTGCGCTTTTTCGACCAGGCTAATCAGCGTTTTGCCGTGGAAGCGAATTTCGCTACCGGACAACCCGAGGCTGTCGAGCTCGCCCAGGCTGGTGGGCATATAGCGCGCCACGCTCCACAGATGCTCTTCCCGCACCACAAAGTTTACCGCCAGGTCGCGCTCGCGCGCTTTGCGCAGGCGCCACTCCGCCAACAGCTGCAGACAACCCAGCTGGCGGGTACGCAGCTGCCAGGCGTTGCCGATATCGCGCCAGGCCTCGGCCGGGTCGACCACCTCCTGACGACGCTGCTGCATCACGCGGCACTCGTCGAGCGCCGCCGGCAGCCAGCCAGCGCGATCGGTCTCCGCCATTAACTGGCTGGCGATCGGCAGCAGATACCAGACGTCGGCCGCGGCATATTCACACTGACGCTCAGTCAGCGGGCGCGCCAGCCAGTCGGTGCGGGATTCGCTTTTATCCAGCGCTACCCCGGAATACTCTTCCACCATCGAGGCGAAGCCCCAGGACATTGGGCGGCCGCAGAAGGCCGCCAGGATCTGGGTGTCAATCAGCGGCTGCGGCATCAGGTTAAATGCATTAAGGAAGACTTCTAAATCTTCGCTGCCGGCATGCAGGTATTTAGTCACATCCTGGTTGAGCAGCAGGTCGCGCATCGGCGCCCAGTCGTTAATCGTCAAGGGATCGATCAGAGAGACCTGCTGGCCGTCGAACAGCTGCAGCAGGCCCAGCTGCGGGTAATAGGTGCGGGTGCGGACAAATTCCGTATCCAGAGCGACGGCGGAGGCCGTGCTTGCCGCTTCGCAGACAGCGCGCAGGCCATCGTCGGTGGTGATCATCTGATAGTTCAAAGCATACTCTCTTAACTTGCGCCCATAAAAAACGCCGGCGTAGCCGGCGTCAGGCGACTCATTCGTTACTTAGCCTTTATTGTCCACTTTAGCGCGCGCTTCGTCACGCAGTTCTCGCCGCAAAATTTTCCCGACGTTGGATTTCGGCAGTTCATCACGGAATTCCACCAGCTTCGGCACCTTGTATCCGGTCAAATGGCGACGGCAGAATGTAATCAGCGCCTCTTCGGTTAACGCAGCATCTTTCTTGACTACGAAAATCTTCACCGCTTCGCCGCTGCTGCCGGACGGCACGCCGATGCCCGCCACTTCCAGCACCCCGCTATGCTGCATGACCACATCTTCGATTTCGTTCGGATAGACGTTAAAACCCGACACCAGGATCATATCTTTTTTGCGATCGACGATGCGCAGGAACCCCTCTTCATCCATCACCGCGATATCCCCGGTGTGCAGCCAGCCGTCTTTGATAATCTCATCCGTCGCGTCAGGGCGCTGCCAGTAGCCCAGCATCACCTGCGGCCCTTTAATACAGAGCTCGCCCGGCTGACCCGGCGCCACTTCGTTATCATCATCATCCACCAGTTTGGCTTCGGTGGAGGGCACCGGCAGGCCAATGCTGCCGCTGTGGTAGTCAATATCGTGCGGGTTAACGCTGACCAGCGGGGAACACTCTGTCAGGCCGTAGCCCTCCAGCAGATATTGCCCGGTCAGTTTTACCCAGCGCTCGGCCACCGCCTGCTGCACCGGCATCCCACCGCCGGCGGACAAATGCAGCGAGGAGAAATCAAGCTGCTGGAACTCTTTGTTGTTCAGCAAGGCGTTGAACAGGGTATTGACCCCGGTCATGGCGGTAAAAGGATACTTCGCCAGCTCCTTCACCAGCCCGGGGATATCGCGTGGGTTGGTGATCAGCAAATTTTGCCCGCCCAGTTCGATAAACAGCAGGCAGTTAATGGTCAGGGCAAAAATGTGATACAGCGGCAGCGCGGTCACCACGAACTCTTTGCCGCGATGCAGCAGCGGGCCGTAGGTGGCATTGACCTGCTCGAGGTTAGCCAGCATATTGCGGTGGGTTAGCATCGCACCTTTGGCCACGCCGGTGGTGCCCCCGGTGTACTGCAGAAACGCCAGATCTTCCGCAACGATCTCCGGCTTGACGTACTGCATGCGATAGCCGTGCTGCAACGCGCTGCGAAACGAGATGGCGTCCGGCAGATGGTACTTCGGCACCAGGCGCTTAATGTACTTGACCACAAAGTTCACCAGCGTACCTTTGGCGGTGGAAAGCTGGTCGCCCATGCGCGTCAGGATCACATGCTGGACCTGAGTTTTCGCCACCACTTTTTCCAGGGTATGGGCAAAGTTGGAGACAATGACGATCGCCGCCGCGCCGCTGTCGTTGAGCTGATGCTCCAGTTCGCGCGGGGTATATAAGGGGTTGACGTTAACCACGATCATCCCGGCGCGCAGGATGCCAAACAGAGCCACCGGATACTGCAGCAGGTTAGGCATCATCAGGGCCACGCGATCGCCCTTCTGTAACCCCAACCCCTCCTGAAGATAAGCGGCGAAGGCGCGACTACGCTCCTCCAGCTTACGGTAGGTCATCACTTCACCCATATTGATAAACGCCGGTTGGTCGGCGTAGCGGGTGGTGGCATGTTCAAACAGTTCAACCAGGGATTGATAGCGGTCAGGATTTATCTCCGCCGGAACATCTGCGGGATAACGGTTTAGCCAAACCTTTTTCACTGCATCACCTCTGAAATAGTTATTCGTCGTCATCACAGCCCCTGGATAATACATTTTGTTAACATTATATTAACTCAGCGTACCAGTTTATTAATTAGGCAATGAGCAGGTTGCGAAGCGCGTCACTATTTTTTTTCTTATTCGACTGAAAACAAAGAAACAGCGGACCGGCCGCTGTTTCTTTGAACTAACATAAACAACAAAATCATTCGGTTACAACGTTTCTCACCTCAGCAGGGCCGGGATTGTACCAGCCCCAGCCGCCATAGCCGTAGCCCCAGGGGCGCGGACCCAGCATCCACGGGTCGATAGGTTGCGGAGGCATCACCACCTGCTGCACTACGTTCCAGCGCTTGTAGCCGGTGGCGTTCATTAGCATAAATTTATACGGCGTGCTGCCCACCTTGCCGTCAACCACCCCGGCGATCGGTCCGACCACGGTCACTAGTTGACCGCGGAAATCCACCGGATCGAGGAAGCCATTGACGTCAGCAAAAATCCTTCCGCGGGACGGCTCGCCCAGCACTGGCCGCGCGCCGCTGTCCAGCGGTACGGTGGCGATTTCTAAGCGGGTTTTCCCCTGCTGGTTTTGCACATTGACCACCTTGCCGCCAAAGCGCGCTTCCTGGCCAACGTACAGCTGCGGGGCGTTCATCACCCGCACCAAATCCTGCTGCGGCGTCGGGCTGGTGCCTTTGATGGCATCCGGCACTGACACGCAGCCGCTTAGCGCAACGGCAACCGCCGCGGCTAACAGCCAGCGAACGCCCTGTTTTTGACCCGCCATGATGCGACTCCTTTTCTCAGTCTTCTTGTTACTGAGATTCACTCGCGGCCTGGAAGTTTCTTCCACGCCACCTCGTTTCGCAAATAAACCGGCTCCGCTTTCTCCACGGCCACGGTTTTCCCCGCCGCCAGCAGGTAACAGGCTAACGGCAGCATATCCTCCGCCGCCGGCAATTCAATTTCGCCGCTGCTTAAGGTCAGTCCGCTCGCTTTCGCCAGATCCGGCCACGCCTGCCAGCCGGTGCCGACGGTGGCCCATTCGCCGGAAAGCTGTGCCAGCCGTTCGGCTACCGCTTCCGGTTTGAGCACCGCTTCCGTCTCTTCGCCATGCCAGACGCCCTGCTCGTCGCGCTGGTACTCGGCCCAGTAGACTTCGCCCATACGCGCATCAATGGCCGCCAGCACACGGGTGGCGCCGGTTTTGCGCCAGGCGCCCTGCGCCATGGTGGCCAGCGTGGAAACGCCAATCATTGGCAGTTCGGCGCCCAGCGCCAGCCCCTGGGCGATACCGATGCCGATGCGCACGCCGGTAAAGCTGCCCGGACCGCGGCCAAAGGCCAGCGCGTCCAGCTCGCTCAGCGTGGTGCCGCTCTCGGTGAGGACCTCCTGCACCAGCGGCAGGATACGTTGGGTATGTTCGCGGGGACAAATTTCGAAATGAGCACTAAGGGTGCCATCATTCCACAGAGCCGCGGAGCAGGCCTCTGTGGCGGTATCGATAGCCAAAATTCGCATGGGTGGTCACGCTCTCGTTACATAGTTCAGGCCTTCAGGCAGCCTGATTTCCGGCAAACGGCCAACCCGCCGCCATGCCGCCCGAAGTCTATTGGGAACCGCTAATTAACAAAATGGCGCGCAGCTTAACACATTTTAGTGCGGATTACCTTGCCGGCGGTACGGCGAGAAAGCGCACCGCCCGACGGATATCGCGGGTTCGCGGCGCCGGCGGCAGACTGGCCAGGAACACCGCGCCGTAGGGGCGCATCACCAACCGGTTGTCGCAGATCACCAGCACCCCGCGGTCGTCGATATCGCGGATCAGACGCCCCACCCCCTGCTTGAGGGTGATCACCGCATCCGGGAGCTGCACTTCATCGAAGGGATCGCCGCCGCGCAGCCGGCAATCTTCCATCCGCGCTTTTAGCAGCGGATCGTCCGGCGAGGTGAACGGTAGCTTATCGATAATCACCAGCGACAGCGCGTCGCCGCGCACATCGACTCCCTCCCAGAAGCTGCTGGTAGCCACCAGCAGCGCGTTGCCGGCGCTGACGAACTGCTGCAGCAGCTGGCCTTTGCTGGTCTCGCCCTGCAGCAGCACCGGTAGCGTCATGGTGGCGCGGAACTGCTCCGCCAGATCGCGCATCATGGCATGCGAGGTGCACAACATAAAGCAGCGACCATCGTTGGCCTCGATCAGCGGCTTGAGCATCGCCGCCAGGTGTCGCGCTGCGCCGGGCTGGTTCGGCAGGGGTAGGTTGCGCGGCACGCAGAGCAGCGCCTGGTGCTGATAGTCAAAGGGACTCGGCAGCAGCAGAGTCTGCGCCTCGTCGATCCCCAGCCGGGCGGTAAAGTGATGCAGATCGTCGTTCACCGACAGCGTCGCCGAGGTAAAGATCCAGCTCCCCGACTTCTGCGCCATCACCTCTTTAAACTTCTCGGCCACGGTCAGCGGCGTCAGCGCGAGAGTAAAGTGGCGCGAGGTACACTCATACCAGTAGCTGTAGCCCGGCTGGTTGATCTCTTTCAACTGCTTCAGGCGCCCGCGATAGAGGGTGGCGCGCTCAAAAGCGGCGTCGAGCAGCGCCGAGCGGCCCAGCGAAAGTTTGGCGACGTCATAGCATAGCTCGAGCGCGTCATCGAGCAGCAGCAGCGCTCGCTGAATGTGGCTGTCCGCCAGCAGCTCGCGCAGATTGCCGCGGTAGCCCGGGTCTCCCAGCTGCAGGCGGAAATCCTGCGCGCTTTGCGCCAGGCGGTCGGCGCATTTTTGCAGCTGCTGAGTGTCTTTCAGTTCGGTGCGGTAGGCAATGGTGATGTCTTTCGCCAGGTCCAGCAGCTGGCGGCTGGAGAGCGACTGGCCAAAGTACTGACTAGCGATATCCGGCAGCTGATGGGCTTCATCGAAGATCATCACTTCCGCCTCGGGGATCAGCTCGGCAAAGCCGCTCTCTTTGACCACCATATCGGCCAGAAACAGGTGATGGTTGACCACCACCACGTCGGCGTCCATCGCTTTTTTACGCGCCTTCACCACGAAGCAATCTTTATACAGTGGGCAGTCGCTACCGAGACAGTTATCGTTGGTGCTGGTGACCAGCGGCCAGGCCTGAGAGTCTTCCGCGACGCTGGCGCAGGTGCTGATATCGCCATCCTGGGTTTGATTCGACCAGGAGCGCAGGAGGATCACATCGCTGAGGGTTTGCACCGGCAGATCGCCGCCCGCCAGCGCCTGCTGCTCAAGACGTTCGAGACACAGGTAGTTGGAGCGCCCTTTGAGCAGCGCCAGTTTCCCGGTGAATTTGAGCGCTTTGGCGACGGTGGGCAGATCGCGGCTGTAAAGCTGATCCTGCAGCGCTTTCGAGCCGGTGGAGATAATCACCTTTTTTTTTCGCCCGCAGCGCAGGCGCCAGGTAAGCGTAGGTTTTACCGGTTCCGGTCCCCGCTTCCACCACCAGCGGCCGGGAGGCCTCAATCGCTTCGCTGACCGCCACCGCCATCTGGCGCTGCGGCTCGCGCGGTTTAAATCCCGGTATGGCTTTGGCTAGCTGGCCGTCTGCTGCAAAATCGTCGATCACATTGCCCCCTGGTTATTTGGACAGTGATTATGTCAGGGAGGACGGCGTTTCGCCAGTCCGGGTAGTGACGCGAGCGGCACATTATGGCAGTCTTGCCGCAGCCGAATGGAATGCTTAAAGAGGAAAAAGCAATGACAATTACGCGTATTGATGCCGAAGCCCGTTGGTCAGACGTGGTGATCCACAACCAGACCCTGTACTACACCGGCGTGCCGGCAAATCTCGATGCCGACGCTTTCGAGCAGACCGCCAATACCCTGGCGCAGATTGACGCGGTGCTGGAAAAACAGGGCAGCGACAAGTCGCGTATTCTTGACGCCACCATCTTCCTCGCCGATAAAAGCGACTTTGCGGCGATGAATAAAGCCTGGGACGCGTGGGTGGTGGCTGGTCACGCCCCGGTGCGCTGCACGGTGGAAGCGACGCTGATGAACCCGCAGTATAAAGTTGAGATCAAAATTATCGCCGCGGTGTAATTACTCGTCCTCATCCTCATCTTCAAAGCGCGCGACGATCTGCTCGCCGGTATGCGTTGCGCGCAGCTCTTCCGCCACCAGGGCAATCGCCTGGCCGCTGCTTACCCCCTGAGCCATTAGCTCATGGATACGTTCGACCGCTTTTTGCTGTTGCTCGTGGCTCAGCGAAGGTAAACCTGCAAACATCTTTTACTCCTGCTACATTGTGGGGCGTAATTATTTCACGCCGTCCCCGACTACGCCAGAGGGGCGGCAACGTTCAGGATCGAGAAAGATGTTGTCCCCCGCGATTATTACCCTGCCCTGGCGCCCGGATGCGGCCGAACACTATTTTGCGCCGTTAAGCGCCCTGCCCTGGGCGATGCTGCTGCATTCCGGCTTTGCCGACCATCCGCATAACCGCTTTGATATTCTGGTGGCTGCCCCGCGCGCCACGCTGCTGACGCGCGGTGAACAGACGTGGGTCGACGACGGCGAAACCGTTGTTGTCTCAGCGGAAGATCCGCTGCAGCTCCTGCAGCAGCAGTTGGATCGTCAGCCGTTCACGCCGCAGCCCCATGACGATCTGCCGTTTCTCGGCGGCGCGCTGGGATTATTCGGTTACGACCTGGGCCGTCGCTTTGAGCGTCTCCCTTCGCACGCGCAGGCCGATATCGCGCTGGCGGATATGGCGGTGGGGATCTATGACTGGGCGCTGATCGTCGACCACCAGCGCCAACAGATATCGCTGCTCAGCTATGACGACCCGCAGCAGCGTCTACAGTGGCTGGAGGCGCAAACGCCGACGCCGGGTGAAACCTTCGCCCTGACCTCTGCCTGGCAGTCAAATATGAGCCGCCAGCAGTACGGCGAAAAATTTCGCCAGGTACAGGCCTATCTGCACAGCGGCGACTGCTATCAGGTCAACCTCGCCCAGCGTTTTCAGGCCAGCTACGTCGGTGATGAATGGCAGGCCTTCCGCCAGCTGAACGCCGTCAACCGCGCCCCCTTTAGCGCCTTTATTCGCCTCGATGAAGGGGCGATTTTAAGCCTGTCGCCGGAGCGCTTTATCCAGCTGCGCCAGGGGGAGATCCAGACGCGGCCGATAAAAGGCACCCTGCCGCGGCTCGATTCGCCGCTGGCAGATGCGCAGCAGGCTGAGAAGCTGGCGAATTCGCCGAAAGATCGCGCCGAGAATTTAATGATTGTCGACCTGATGCGCAACGACATCGGCCGCGTCGCCGTCCCGGGCAGCGTCCGGGTCCCCGAGCTGTTCGTGGTGGAGCCGTTCCCGGCGGTCCATCATCTGGTCAGTACCATCACCGCCCGCCTGCCAATGACGCTGCACGCCAGCGACCTGCTGCGCGCCGCCTTTCCCGGCGGCTCGATCACCGGCGCGCCGAAAGTGCGGGCGATGGAGATTATCGATGAACTGGAGCCCCAGCGTCGCAACGCCTGGTGTGGGAGCATTGGCTACCTGAGCTATTGCGGCAATATGGATACCAGCATCACCATTCGCACCCTGACGGCATGGCAGGGACAGCTGTACTGCTCCGCCGGCGGCGGAATTGTGGCGGATAGCGAGGAAGCGGCGGAATATCAGGAAACTTTTGATAAAGTTAATCGTATCCTGCAGCAACTGGAGAACTAGACCATGGCGGATCGCGCCCTTAATCTGGATGATTTTCTGTCCCGCTTTCAGCTTCTGCGCCCGCAGCCTTCGCGCCATGCGCTCAATCAGCGGCAGGCGGCGGTGCTGGTGCCGATCGTGCGTCGGCCGCAGCCCGGCCTGCTGCTGACCCAGCGTTCGCCGCTGCTACGCAAGCACGCCGGCCAGGTCGCCTTTCCCGGCGGCGCAGTAGATAATACCGACGCGACGCTTATCGCCGCCGCCCTGCGCGAAGCTCAGGAAGAGGTGGCGATCCCGCCGGAGGCGGTCGAGGTGATCGGCGTCCTGCCGCCGGTGGACAGCGTCACCGGCTTTCAGGTGACGCCGGTGGTGGGCATTATTCCCCCGGATCTGCACTATCACGCCAGCCAGGACGAAGTCTCCGCGGTATTTGAAATGCCGCTCGCCGAAGCCCTGCGCCTTGGGCGCTACCATCCGCTCGATATCCACCGCCGGGGCAACGACCACCGCGTCTGGCTCTCCTGGTACCAGCATTATTTTGTCTGGGGAATGACCGCCGGGATCATTCGCGAGCTGGCGCTGCAAATTGGCGCACGTCCTTAGCTATACTGATAATGAGAGGGCGCTCTCATTATTAGTAAAATCGCGGTTAGCCATTAGTTTAATTCATGTGAATAGTTGAACTGACAGGGCGCTTCCCTCTTACACTATGCGCAGTTATTACATCGTTACCGCACCCGCGGTAACCCTGTCAGGAGTATTATCGTGATTAGTCTATTCGACATGTTCAAGGTGGGGATTGGTCCCTCATCTTCCCACACTGTTGGCCCGATGAAGGCCGGAAAACAGTTCGTCGATGACCTGGTCGAAAAAGGATTGCTTAATGCAGTGACTCGTGTGGCGGTTGACGTCTACGGTTCACTGTCATTAACCGGCAAAGGCCACCATACGGACATCGCCATTATCATGGGACTGGCGGGCAATCAGCCCGATACAGTCGATATTGACGCGATCCCGGCTTTTATCCGTGACGTCGAAGCGCGCGGTCGTCTGCTGCTGGCCAACGGCCAGCACGAGGTCGACTTCCCGGCGGATGACGGCATGCGTTTTCGCAGCGACAACCTGCCGCTGCACGAAAACGGCATGACCATTCACGCCTGGGCCGGCGAGAAAGAGATCTACTGCAAGACCTACTACTCGATCGGCGGCGGCTTTATTGTCGACGAAGAGCACTTCGGCAAGGAAAACGCCAACGAACTGCAGGTGCCCTACCCATTTAAATCGGCGCAGGAAATGCTGGCCTACTGCAAAGAGACTGGCCTGTCGCTCTCCGGGATGGTGATGCAGAACGAACTGGCTCTGCACAGCAAAAAAGAGATCGAGGATTATTTCGCCAACGTCTGGCAGACCATGCGCGCCTGTATCGACCGCGGGATGAACACCGAGGGCGTGCTGCCTGGCCCGCTGCGCGTACCGCGTCGCGCCTCGGCGCTGCGTCGTCTGCTGGTGGCCAGCGATAAGCTCTCCAGCGATCCAATGAACGTTGTTGACTGGGTCAATATGTTCGCGCTGGCGGTCAATGAAGAGAACGCCGCCGGCGGTCGCGTGGTAACCGCGCCGACCAACGGCGCCTGCGGCATCGTTCCGGCGGTACTCGCCTATTACGATCACTTTATCGAGTCCGTCAGCCCGGAGATCTATATTCGCTACTTTATGGCCTGCGGGGCGATCGGCGCGCTGTATAAGATGAATGCGTCCATTTCCGGCGCGGAAGTCGGCTGTCAGGGCGAGGTGGGCGTCGCCTGCTCGATGGCGGCGGCGGGCCTGGCTGAACTGCTCGGCGCCAGCCCGGAACAGGTTTGCGTGGCGGCGGAGATCGGCATGGAACACAACCTCGGCCTGACCTGTGATCCGGTCGCCGGCCAGGTGCAGGTGCCATGCATTGAACGTAACGCCATCGCCTCCGTCAAGGCGATCAACGCCGCGCGAATGGCGATGCGCCGCACCAGCGAACCGCGCGTCTCGCTCGATAAGGTGATCGAGACCATGTATGAAACCGGTAAAGACATGAACGCCAAGTACCGCGAAACCTCGCGCGGCGGCCTGGCGATTAAAGTTCAGTGTGACTAAACTATTCGTGTCCCTCTGCGCCTGCAAAGCGCGCAGGGGGTTAACCCTGGTGACTGAAATCTCCCTGATGCGCCTTCAACGGCGCATTTTCTTTTTTCTATACCTGGCGATATTCTGCCACTACACTTGCTCTATAAAATAAGCCACGCTTAACCACTCGTCCTGTCGACAGGGTGTCGCACATGCAGACTGCACAAAAAGTCATTACGGCCTATCGTCACAAACGCATTATTGTCTGCCTGCTGGTAGCCCTGGCGACCCTGGGCGCCACATTAGCCATCCGATTTATTTCGCAGCGCAGCGTAAATGAAGATTATATTCGCACGGCCGCCAGCCAACGGGTGGCGGCGCTCAATGACATCTTGCGCCCGCTAAGCGCGCAGCGAGCCACCCTGCTCCCTCTGGTGGGCAAACCCTGCCCTGATATCCATCTGACGCTGCGCAAAATGGCGGCCTCGTTGCAAACCATTCGTTCCGTCGCCCTCGTCACGTCAGGTATCGTTTACTGTTCCAGTATTTTTGGCCCGCGACAGGCAGACTTACATCGCCTGCAGCCCGCGCTTCCTGCGCCCCGCCCTCTGCTGCTCTTCTCGAACGACAGCTCCTTGCTCAAAGGCTCGCCGGTACTGATCCAATGGTATCCAGCCGCGGAGAGCGGCCTGGACGGCGTGATGCTGGTGGTGAATATTGAGCTGCTGGGAACCTTAATTCTTAATGAAAAATCGGCCCTGATCAGCGACGTCAGCCTGCAGGTTGGCGATCGTTATTTTAGCAGCCGCCATGGGCTTCTCGAAAAAGCGCATGTCCCGCAGGGCACGGTGATTTATCGCCAGCGCTCTACGGAGTTTCCGTTTACTGTCAATATTAACGGCCCTGGCGCCTCGGCGATTGCGCTTGAGGAGCTGCCCGGCGAGCTGCCGCTGGCGCTGATTTTTAGCCTGCTAATGACCGGCATCGCCTGGCTGGCCACCGCCGGCAGAATGAGTTTCTCGCGGGAAATAAGCCTTGGCATTTCGGCCCGGGAGTTTGCCCTCTGGTGCCAGCCGCTGCAGGATGCGCGCAGCGGCCGCTGCTGCGGGGTGGAGATCCTGCTGCGCTGGAATAATCCCCGCCGTGGGACGATTTCGCCGGAGGTATTTATCCCCATCGCCGAAGGCAATAATCTGATCATCCCTCTCACCCGCTATGTGATTGCCGAAACCGCTCGCCGCCTGGACGCTTTTCCTCGCGACCGCCATTTTCACATCGCGATCAATGTCGCCGCGCGCCATTTCGCTAACGGACTCCTGCTGCGCGACCTGCACAATTACTGGTTCAGCGTGGATCCGGTGCAGCAGCTGGTGGTCGAGCTAACCGAACGCGATGTCCTGCAGGATGGCGACCAGCATATGGCCGAACATCTGCACTTTAAGGGCGTACAGCTGGCGATCGATGATTTTGGTACCGGCAATACTTCGCTCTCATGGCTGGAAAAGCTGCGCCCGGACGTCCTGAAGATCGACCGCTCGTTCACCAGCTCGGTCGGCATAGATAGCGTGAACGCGACGGTGACAGATATTATTATCGCCCTCGCCAACCGCCTGCATATTGTTACCGTTGCCGAAGGGGTGGAGACGCTGGAGCAGGAAAGCTACCTGCGTAGCCACGGCGTCGATGTGCTGCAGGGGTTTTATTATGCGCGGCCGATGCCGGTGGAGGCGTTCCCGGCGTGGCTGGCCAGCAGGGAGGAGAGTGAGAGTGAGGGTGAGGGTGAGAGCGAGACGACAGAATAACTCGCCGGCCGCAGCGGCCGGCGAGCCTGGCGATTACTCTTCTTCGTCGCTCGGCGGACGAGTGACCACCGCGCGCACCAGATCGACCCGGTAATCATTCGCTTCCACTACGGTAAAATGCAGCGGCGGAAGCGACACGACGTCGCCAATGCGCGGGATATGGCCATTGGCGGAGATCACCAGCCCGGCAACGGTGGCAATATCCTCATCGTCATTGATCAGTGGATCCAGCCCCAGCGCCTGCTGCAGCGCATGCAGGTCGGTCGACCCCTTAATAAGCCAGCCATCGCCATCAATGACAATCTCTGGCGTCTCATCAGCGTCCGGGAATTCACCGGCGATGGCTTCAAGGACGTCCAGCGGCGTGACCAGCCCCTGCACCACGCCAAATTCATTAGTTACGATGACGAAGCTGCCGCGCGCCCGACGCAGGACCCCGAGCAGATTGATCGGGTCCAGCGTTTCCGGAACGACAATTGCCGGGGAGGCAGAAGCCAGCGCCGCGACGTTTTCCCCCGACTCCAGGGCCACCAGCATCTCTTTCGCCCGCACGATACCAATGATTTCATCCAGCTCTCCGCGGCAGACCGGGAAGAGGCTGTGCGGCGACGACAGCAGCTGACGACGAATTTCATCTTCACTCTGCTCAGCGTCGACCCAGCTGATTTCTCCGCGCGGGGTCATGATGCTGCGCAGGGAGCGCTGGGCCAGGGTCAGCACGCCGTTAATCATGTAGCGCTCTTCTTCCGCAAAGGCGCCCTCAGGAACGGGCACCGCGGCTGGACTGTCTGCGTCATGGCTGACGGAGGCCTGTTTGCGGCCGCCCATCAGGCGCAGGATGGCATCCGCGGTCCGAGCGCGCAGCGGCAGCGTCGACTGGTGGCGAACAAAGTTACGGCGCGCCACCTGGTTAAAGAACTCGATAATGATCGAGAAACCGATCGCCGCGTACAGATACCCTTTTGGAATATGGAAGCCAAACCCTTCCGCCACCAGGCTAAGGCCAATCATCAACAGGAAGCTCAGACAGAGCACGACCACCGTCGGGTGCTGGTTGACAAAGCGCGTCAACGGCTTGGAGGCCAGCAGCATCAAGATCATCGCGATCACCACCGCCGCCATCATCACCGGCAGATGGTTAACCATCCCGACCGCCGTGATCACGGCGTCCAGGGAGAAGACGGCATCCAGCACCACTATCTGCAATACTACTACCCAGAAACTGGCATAGCCTTTACCGTGACCGGCATCGTGCTGGCGGTTTTCCAGCCGTTCATGCAGCTCGGTTGTCGCCTTAAACAACAAGAAGATCCCGCCGAGCAGCATGATGAGATCGCGCCCGGAAAAGGAGAAATCGGCGATGGTAATCAGTGGTTTCGTCAGCGTCACCATCCAGGAGATGACCGACAGCAGCCCCAGGCGCATCACCAGCGCCAGTGACAGGCCGATCAGACGCGCTTTATCGCGCTGCTTCGGCGGCAGTTTGTCCGCCAGGATGGCAATAAACACCAGGTTGTCGATACCGAGCACAATTTCCAGAACGATAAGCGTCAACAGGCCGGCCCAGATTGAGGGATCCATTAACAATTCCATGTACGACTCCGGTTTGCGGCAAGGTCAGTCATCGCCATGCCATGCAGGGGCGCGACACCAGGTGCTGAAAGAAATGCGGGATACGTAGAGGTGGCAATCAGATGCCAGAAAGTGAAAAGACGTCGATGACGGTCCATACTGCGGGCTATGCCCTATACTCCTGAGTAATTAAACGGAAGTTAAACATAGCAAAATATAGATCGAAATTGGAAATAATTTACCTGAATTTGCAATAACTAAGGCTATTTTTTGCGCTGCAAAATTATTCGCAGACGATACGTGATTAACGGATCTTCATCACATTAATTATTTTTTCACTGTCTAAAATAATTCGCGGTAGTAACTATTTTCTATCTTACACCCTAACTGAATCGATTTTGTCCTCAAGAGTGATTCAGGATGTATCAAAGCAGATGATGCATTCACGATAATAAAGGAGGTAGCAAGTGACGATTGCTATTGTAATAGGCACACATGGTTGGGCTGCAGAACAGCTGCTGAAAACAGCAGAAATGCTGTTGGGCGATCAGGAAAACGTTGGCTGGATCGATTTCGTTCCGGGTGAAAATGCCGAAACGTTGATCGAGAAATACAACGCCCAGTTGGCAAAACTGGATACCAGTAAAGGCGTGCTGTTTCTCGTCGATACATGGGGAGGCAGCCCTTTCAACGCTGCTAGCCGCATTGTCGTCGATAAAGAGCATTACGAAGTTATCGCCGGCGTCAATATCCCGATGCTGGTGGAAACCTTCATGGCCCGCGACGACGATCCTTCCTTTGATGAACTGGTCGCCTTAGCGGTTGAAACCGGCAGCGAAGGCGTGAAAGCGCTTAAAGCCAAACCGGTGGAAAAAGCGGCCCCTGCGCCCGCGCCTGCCGCAGCGCCAAAAGCCGCCGCACCGGCCAAACCCATGGGCCCGAACGACTACATGGTAATTGGCCTTGCGCGTATAGACGACCGTCTGATCCATGGTCAGGTCGCCACCCGCTGGACCAAAGAGACTAACGTTACCCGCATCATCGTTGTCAGTGATGAAGTGGCCGCGGATACCGTGCGTAAAACTCTGCTGACCCAGGTTGCGCCGCCGGGCGTCACCGCTCACGTGGTGGATGTGGCCAAAATGATCCGCGTCTACAACAACCCCAAGTATGCCGGACAGCGCGTTATGCTGCTGTTTACTAACCCGACCGACGTTGAACGTATCGTCGAGGGCGGCGTGAAAATCACCAGCGTCAACATCGGCGGTATGGCGTTCCGCCAGGGTAAAACCCAGGTTAACAACGCGATTTCAGTCGATGCCAAAGATATTGAGGCGTTTAAAAAGCTGAACGCCCGCGGTATCGAGCTGGAGGCACGTAAAGTGTCCACCGACCCGAAACTGAAAATGATGGATCTGATCGCTAAGGTTGATAAATAACCCGGCGGATCGCGCCCCAGTTTTCACTTTAAGACTTAATCAACAGGAGAAGTACAATGGAGATTACCCTTCTTCAGATTGTGCTGGTGTTCATCGTCGCGTGTATTGCGGGTATGGAGTCGGTACTTGATGAATTTCAGTTCCACCGTCCCCTGATCGCCTGTACGCTGATCGGCGCCGTTCTCGGCGATATGAAAACCGGTATTATCATCGGCGGTACGCTGGAGATGATAGCCCTGGGCTGGATGAACATCGGTGCGGCGGTAGCCCCTGATGCCGCGCTGGCGTCCATTATTTCCACCGTCCTGGTTATTGCCGGCCATCAGAGCATCGGCGCCGGTATCGCGCTGGCTATCCCGCTGGCGGCGGCAGGCCAGGTGCTGACCATCATCGTGCGCACCATCACCGTGGCCTTCCAGCACGCGGCGGATAAAGCGGCGGAGAATGGCAACCTGACCGCCCTGTCGTGGCTGCACGTCTCGTCCCTGTTCCTGCAGGCGATGCGTATCGCTATCCCGGCCGTTATCGTGGCGATTTCCGTCGGCACCAGCGAAGTTCAGGGCCTGCTGAATGCTATCCCGGAAGTGGTCACCAGCGGTCTGAACATCGCCGGCGGTATGATCGTGGTTGTCGGTTATGCAATGGTCATCAACATGATGCGCGCAGGCTATCTGATGCCGTTCTTCTACCTCGGCTTCGTCACCGCCGCCTTCACCAACTTCAACCTGGTGGCCCTGGGCGTGATTGGTGCGGTCATGGCAATCCTCTACATCCAGCTGAGCCCGAAATATAACCGCGTCGCCGGTGCGCCGGCTCAGGCGGCTGGTAACAACGATCTCGATAACGAACTGGACTAACAGGTGAGCGAAATGGTTGATATGACTAAAAATACCACCGAGAAAAAACTCACACAGAGTGATATTCGTGGCGTGTTCATTCGTTCTAACCTGTTCCAGGGTTCATGGAACTTCGAACGTATGCAGGCGCTGGGGTTCTGCTTCTCTATGGTTCCGGCGATTCGTCGTCTGTACCCGGAGAACAACGATGCGCGTAAGCAGGCGATTAAGCGTCACCTTGAGTTTTTCAACACCCACCCTTACGTTGCCGCTCCGGTACTGGGCGTAACCCTGGCGATGGAAGAGCAGCGCGCCAATGGCGCAGAGATTGACGATGGCGCTATCAACGGCATCAAAGTCGGTCTGATGGGACCACTGGCCGGCGTTGGCGACCCGATCTTCTGGGGTACCGTGCGTCCGGTGTTTGCAGCCTTAGGCGCCGGGATCGCGATGAGCGGTAGCCTGCTCGGTCCTCTGCTGTTCTTTATCCTGTTCAACGCGGTGCGTCTGCTGACCCGTTACTACGGCGTCGCCTATGGTTATCGCAAAGGCGTGGATATCGTTAAAGATATGGGCGGCGGCTTCCTGCAGAAACTGACTGAGGGGGCGTCAATCCTCGGCCTGTTTGTCATGGGGGCGCTGGTTAACAAGTGGACGCATGTGAACATTCCGATGGTGGTGTCAAAAATCACCGGCTCTGACGGACAGGTTCACGTCACCACGGTGCAGACTATCCTTGATCAGCTGATGCCGGGTCTGGTGCCGCTGCTGTTGACCTTCGCCTGTATGTGGCTGCTGCGTAAGAAAGTTAACCCGCTGTGGATCATCGTTGGCTTCTTCGTCATCGGTATCGCCGGCTACGCGGTCGGCCTGCTGGGTCTGTAACTTCCAGGCTGTACGCCGGGGGCTTGCCCCCGGCTTTTTTTTTATCAGGAGAAACGCAAAGCAATGACCTTCACGGACCTGGTGATCATCCTGTTTATCCTTGCGCTACTGGCATACGCGATATATGACCAGTTTATTATGCCGAGGCGAAACGGCCCGGTACTGCTGGCCATCCCCCTGCTTCGCCGCAGTCGCGTTGACGGCATGATCTTTGTCGGCCTCACCGCCATTCTGATCTATAACAACATCACCCAGCACGGCACGGCGATCACCACCTGGCTATTATCTGCGCTGGCGCTGATGGGGCTCTATTTATTCTGGATCCGTACGCCGAAAATCATTTTTAAACCGCGCGGCTTTTTCTTCGCCAACGTGTGGATAGAATATCAGCGGATTAAAGAGATGAATTTATCCGAGGACGGTGTGCTGGTGATGCAATTAGAGCAACGGCGGCTGCTGATACGCGTACGAAATATCGACGATCTGGAGAGGATATACAAACTTCTCATTACAACTCAATGACTTAAAAATATAGCCAGCGCTATATTATTCCCGTTAGCAGCGGAGAAATATTATAGCCACGGCTATATTTCCCGCCTAACCTTATCTTTTTTATTAACTATTTTTTCACTTATAAATTTAAATGAAAATCGTTATCATTTGATTATTAAAATAGCCCTCTTCTGTTATTGTTTTATATTCTAAAAATATGTTAAGGTTGCGCCCGTCGTTGGGGAGTAGCCGATTTCCTGCCCGCCAGGAAATGTACGTGTCAACATACTCGTTGCAAAACGTGGCACGTACGGGTTGAAGAGATTCAATCAGGCGAGACCATAGATACATCACTGCTGTACGTATTGCTCAGCCATTGAGCGGCTCCGCGTATGTTTACTGGGGGCAGCGATGTGTCATATGGATTATCCCCGGTCAGGACACGCACATGAATTTATCCGCTACCATTCTTCTCGCTTTCGGCATGTCCATGGACGCCTTCGCAGCCTCCATCGGCAAAGGCGCCACCCTGCATAAACCCAAATTTTCAGAGGCAGTACGCACCGGGCTGATTTTTGGCGCCATTGAAACCCTGACACCGCTGGTCGGCTGGGGGCTTGGCATGCTGGCCAGCCAGTTTATCCTCGAGTGGAATCACTGGATTGCCTTTATTTTACTGGTGTTTCTCGGCGGGCGAATGATCGTCGAAGGTTTTCGCGGCGACAGCGACGAGGCGTGCGAGGCGCCTCACCGACATGGTTTCTGGCTTCTGGTCACCACCGCCTTCGCCACCAGCCTTGACGCGATGGCCGTCGGCGTCGGTCTGGCCTTCCTGCAGGTCAGCATTGTGACCACCGCGCTGGCGATCGGCTGCGCCACCTTTATCATGTCGACGCTGGGGATGATGGTCGGTCGCTTTATCGGCCCGCTGCTTGGCAAACGAGCCGAAATTCTCGGCGGTATCGTGCTGATTGGCATCGGCAGCGAAATCCTCTGGAGCCATTTCGCCGGTTAAGCTTTACGCTTCGCGCTGCCAGCAGTGGATCATAAAATCGGTCTGGCAACCAAAGGTCGGCTGCTGACGCAGCGCGGCGTGCACTTCGGCTTTAGCCCGCCATGCGAACGGCGTCATCTGCAGCAGGGCCTGCGCTTCACTTCCCGTCAGGATCATCGGATAAGCCAGCTGCTGCTGAGCCTCCAGGCGGAACCCCAGCATCGCTTCCGTCTTCAGCTCATGCAGGCGAACTTCATCGTAAATCAGCCCTTTCAGCTCCAGTAGGTGACGGGGACCCGGCGTGGCGGTGATCACCCAACCACCGGGACGCACCACCCGCGCCAGCTCTTCGGCGTTGCAGGGCGCGTAAATGCGCACTACCGCGTCGAAGCTAGCGTCGGAAAATGGCAGGCGCTGGCTGGAGGCCACGCAAAAATTCACCTGCGGGTAGCGTTTTGCCGCCGCGCGGATCGCCGGCTTCGACACGTCCAGCCCCCAGCTGCGGCTGGCGATGGCGGCAAACGCGTGGGTGTAATACCCCTCGCCACAGCCGATATCCAGTAAATCCGTAGGGGCGTAATGTCGCAGCCGCTCAGCGATAGCATCCCGTAGCGGCTGATAATGTCCGGCGTCGAGGAACGCCCGCCGGGCCTGCATCATTTCGGCGCTATCGCCGGGATCGCGCGACCGCTTGAACTGCACCGGTAGCAGATTGACGTACCCCTCTTTCGCCAGATCGAACTGGTGCCGCTGCGGGCAGGAATAGTGGTTGTCGCTACGGCTGAGCGGCGCGTGACAAAGGGGGGCAACTGTATGACATGACGGCTCCGGTGTTGCTGAAAGGGCGAAAGTGTAGCGCTATTCGCCCTTGCAGACCACTGTTACAGCGCCGGGCCCCTGTGGGTGGCTATCGTGCATTACGATCAGATTCTCCGCCCCTTGCGGCATGCCGTCCGGCATGACGTTCTCCAGCCGCAGGACATCGCCCATGATCTGGCTGAAGACCGGCGCGGACACAGCGCCGCCGTAATAGGAACCATTGCTCGGATCGTTCATCACCACCACCAGCGCGAACTGTGGTCGACTGGCGGGCGCCACGCCGGCGGTATAGGCCACATACTTATCGATATATTTGCCGTCCGGGCCGATTTTCTTCGCCGTGCCGGTTTTTACCGCCACCCGGTAGTCGCGTACCGCCGCTTTGGTACCGCCCCCGCCCGGGAGCGCCACGCTCTCCATCATATGTTCCACGCTATGCACAATACTCTCCGGCATCACCCGCGTGCCCATCACCGGCGGATCGATGCGGGTAATCGACAGTGGTCGCGCAATGCCGAAGCCGCCGATGGTGGCGTAGACGTGGGCGAGCTGGAGCGGGGTGACCATCAAACCATAGCCGAAGGCGAAGGTGGCGCGATCCAGTTGCCCCCAGTAGCGGCGATGCGGCATCAGCCCGGCGCTTTCGCCGGTCAACCCAGCCCCGTCGGTTCGCCGAAGCCGAAAGCTTTATAGGTATCGATCAGATGCTGCACCGGCATGGCGAGCGAGAGATGGGACACGCCGGTATCGCTGGATTTCTGCAGGATCCCGGTCAGGCTCAGCTCCGGATAATAGCCCACATCGCGAATACGATGGCCATCGAGGACGAACGGATGGGTATCCACCACGCTGTCTGGCTGGACAATCCCCTGCTGTAGCGCAGTCATGATCACCAGCGGTTTGACCGTCGACCCGGGCTCGAAGGTGTCGCTGATGGCCCGGTTGCGAAAATCATCCAGCGTCGCGCTATCGCGATTGTTCGGATTGAAGTCCGGATAGCTGGCCATCGCCAGGATCTCGCCGGTATCAATTTTGATCAATACCGCCGCCCCGGACTCTGCTTTGTTCCAGCGGACGGCGTTGTCGAGGGCGTCTTCCGTCACCGTCTGCAGGCGTTCATCAATACTCAGCTGCAGATTATGCGCCGGTACCGGCGGCACTTCGGTAATGTTCTCAATGACATTACCATGTTTATCTTTACGCACCAGACGTCGCCCGGGTTTACCGGTCAACTGGGCGTTAAAGCTTTTCTCCACCCCTTCGATGCCCTGATTATCAACATTGGTAAAGCCCAGCAGATTGGCAGCCACGTGGCCCGCCGGGTAGAACCGTCGCGATTCATCGCGCAGGTAGACGCCCGGCAGATGCAGTTTATCGATCCACTCTGCCTGCTCGGGATTGATCTGACGCGCCAGATAGAGAAAGCGAGCGTGGGGATGACTCTGTACCCGCTGGGCCAGCTCTCCGAGGTTGAGGTGCAGCGCTTCGGCCATCGCCTGCCAGCGGGGCCCATAGCCCACACCGCCCTTCTCCATAGTGGTCTGCGGGTCGATCCAGATAGCACTGACCGGAACGCTCACCGCCAGCGGCCGTCCTTCCCGGTCGCTGATCATCCCCCGCTCAACCGCTACGGGTTCTTCGCGCAGGGAGCGCATATCTTCTTGTTTTACCAGGTTATCGGGGGAGATAATTTGTAGCCAGCCCACGCGGACCAGCAGCAGCCCCAGACAACCGAGAATGGCCACACACAGTAACCCGAAGCGAATCGGGGTGAAACTGGCGGCGGACTTCGTTTTTTTCTTTAGCACCATAGCTCCGGCATTGTTTTGCAACCAACTGATTTAACAGAAAATTAGCAAAACAGACTGCTACACAATGCTAATAAAGTTGAGTATTTGCAACAAGACGCGACGGGAGGGGGAAAAATGACATGCTTTGCAATAAAAATGCAAAAGCCCCGCGCAGGCGAGGCTTTTATACAAGAAGAGTGGTCTTGTATCAGATAGCAGTTACGTTAACTGCAGCCGGACCTTTCTGGCCGTCCTGAATTTCGAACTCAACGTTCTGGCCTTCAGCCAGAGTTTTGAAGCCGTTACCCTGGATAGCGGAGAAGTGTACGAACACGTCTTTGCTGCCATCAGCCGGAGTAATGAAACCAAAACCTTTAGACTCGTTGAACCACTTAACTTGACCTTTAATCTTTGCCATTTGCAAAATTCCTTAGACTGTTTTCTTCGCCTGCTGGCGTTTACCTAGATAAAACTGACACATAACTGCATGAGGCACTAATTTAAGGTTCGGCAGAGAAGCGGTATTCAACGACAACGTGTTTACTCAGGACTTCTTTACTGAAAATGCCACACATAAACAGAACTGTACCTCGTTTAACCCGAAACGTGTTATCACACACTACGTAAATAATGGCAAGCCATTTTTAAACGTGTCTCGATCGTTCGCACAAATTATAAGGTAATCATTTGATCGCCTGCACATTTATGCGTCTTTGCCGCCCCTGGCAAGGCGCTACAGCATCAACCAATATCGCCCATTCGCTGCCTCATTACTGCAACTTTTTTACCATAGCTCAACAACTTCGCTTCGTCCAGGTATGTCCGTACACGAACTGCTGTGATGTAAGCGTCTGGTGAGCAACGGTGAATATTGATGCGCATAATTCGTTATAACTCCAGACTAAAAATCGCTAAGCCGTGCCAGTGTAGTGATAATAAAACCTGTTAGTCGTCACGCTAAAAATAGTGCTAATTCTGCACCTTAATAATGAAAAAAAGATGACAGTGTCACGTTACCCAACAATAAACGCGGCGAGAATGACTTTATTTACAGCGTGTAATAAAGAGGATATTGCACTAAGAAAGGAATAATGGAATAAGAATAAGATATTACCGCCCGCTATCATGCAGGTGCGCATCTTATGATGCACACCTGTCGGGCGCCTTAACGTTCAGCTACCAGGCGGATAAACTCATCCTCCCCTTTCGCCTTGCCGGCGACGGTCGGCTCAGCCACATCCTCTTTCTCTGGCGCATTAGCTTCGCACAGGCGACGTAACAGCGCATTCTGCCGCTTTTGCTGATCCAGCAGCGCTTGCAGCAGCTCTATCTGCTCATTCGCCCGCGAACTGGCGCGGTTGACGAAGAACCATAACAACAGACCAACAAGCAGCAGCGCCACGGACACAGCCAGCGATGCCAGATTTAAAATCCCAGGATTTAGTAACTCACTCATTTCACCACCTCAAAGAGAAGGCGTTCATTCTACCACCCGCGGCGCAGAAGGAAATCAGTCGGCAGAAAAATGTCTTACCACGGAATAAATTTATTAATAGTGCAAATGCCGCTGAAAAACTGAACATCCTGGTCGCACATTACGTTAAGCATCTGAGTCCACAGCAACAGGCAGCCTGCTATGATGACTATCAGTAAAACCCACCGTAATTTTTTCACTCCACTCTCCGCATCAGTACGCAATGTCGCCAGGATAGCACGGCCTTCTTAAACCGCGGCTAACTGTATTACGAAAGGTAAGTTTAGGAATCATCGACTTGTTTCAAAACGTGTTCGTGTCAAAATCACGCCAGGGATCATACAAATAATGAGGCATCAATGCGATTAATCATTCGTACTATTATCTTGGTGGCTATCTTATGGATTGGCGTATTATTGAGCGGTTATGGGGTGTTATTCCACAGTGAGGAAAACGTCGGCGGTCTGGGTCTTAAGTGCCAATACCTCACCGCCCGCGGAGTCAGCACCGCACTTTATGTTCATTCCGACAGCGGAGTGATCGGCGTCAGCAGTTGTCCTCTGCTGCGTAAAAGCACAACCGTGGTTGATAACGGCTAACATCGAACCGGCGATCGCGACGTAGCGCCGCGGTCGCCAACCCGGTATCCGCCGCCTCAGAACGGATAGTCGTTGTATCCCATTTGTTCAGAAATCTTACGCGCCGCCTGATGGAGCATCGCCACGTATTCATGCAAGCGTTCTTCAGAGAAACGTAGCGTTGGGAAAGAGATGCTCAGCCCGGCGATGACCACGCCGAAACGGTCAAACACCGGCACGCCAATGCAGCGCAGCCCCTCTTCCTGTTCCTCATTATCCTCGCCATAGCCCTGCTCGCGAACGCCATCCAGCACTTTTAGCAACTCCTCGGTGCTGGTAATGGTCCGCTCGGTGCTGCGCTTATACTCCACGCCGTCGAGGATCTGCTCCACTTCGCTGCGATCGCGCCATGCCAGCAGCACCTTGCCAATCGCGGTACTGTACAGCGGGTTGCGGCGGCCAATACGCGAGTACATCCGCAGGTTATACATCGAGTCAATTTTATGGATGTAGACGATACTGTCTTCATCCAGCGCCCCAAGATGGATGGTCTCTTTCGTCAGTCGCGAAAGTTCGCGCATCTGAATATCGGCGCTGCGCACCAGGTCGACGTTCTGCAGCGCGCGCGCGCCCAGTTCGAACAGCTTGAGGGTGAGAGAGTATTTCTCAGACTCTCCTTCCTGTGCCACATAGCCCAGTGATTTCATGGTCTGTAAAAAGCGATAAACGGTGCTTTTCGACATCATGACGCGCTGGGACAGTTCGGTAATGCCAATTTCACGCTCTTCACCCAGCGCCTGTAGGATGCCGAAAACCTTCAATACCGAAGAGACAGAATCTGGCTGTTTATCCAAATCTGCACCTGCCATTTATCACCTCGTCGTAACTGTTTTATAAAAATTAGAACCGGTTTTTATTATAAATTCGCCGCCTCTGAGCCGCAATCATTCTTCTGCCACTTCGTTACAAATCTGCGACATACTGCGAATTAATCAATGCTAAACTCATCATTCAAAAAACCGTTTCATTTAAGACTCATATTCACCATGGATAAAAATTCTTCTGATGGCGTGCCGTTGCCGCAACGCTATGGCGCCATTCTGACCATCGTGCTTGGGCTGACCATGGCCGTGCTCGACGGGGCTATCGCCAACGTCGCGCTGCCGACTATCGCCAGCGATCTCAACGCCTCACCGGCGGCTTCAATCTGGATCGTTAACGCCTACCAAATCGCCATTGTCATCGCCCTGCTGCCGCTCTCCTTCCTCGGCGACATGGTCGGCTATCGGCGTATCTATAAGATAGGCCTGGTGGTGTTTATCTTTACCTCGCTGGCCTGCGCGCTGTCGCGTAGCCTCGAAATGCTAACCTTCGCCCGCGTCGCGCAGGGATTGGGCGGCGCCGCGCTGATGAGCGTCAACACCGCGCTGATCCGTCTGATTTATCCGCAGCGCTTTCTTGGTCGCGGCATGGGCATTAACTCCTTTGTCGTTGCCGTCTCTTCGGCGGCAGGCCCGACTATCGCCGCAGCGATCCTCTCCCTCGCCTCATGGCAATGGCTGTTTTTAATTAACGTGCCTCTCGGCATCGTCGCCTTTGTTCTGGCCATGCGCTTTCTGCCGCCCAACAGCGCGCGCAGCAAAATCATCCGCTTCGATCTGCCGAGCGCCATTATGAACGCCCTTACCTTCGGGCTGCTGATCACCGCCCTGAGCGGTTTCGCCCAAGGGCAGTCCACTCAGCTGGTGCTGGCGGAGGTCGCCGCTATGCTGGTGGTGGGGTTCTTCTTCGTTCGCCGCCAGCTCACGATGCCCGTCCCCCTGCTGCCGGTCGACCTGCTGCGTATCCCACTCTTCTCTCTCTCTATCTGCACTTCCATCTGCTCCTTCTGCGCGCAGATGCTGGCGATGGTCTCTCTGCCCTTTTTTCTGCAGTCGATGATGGGGCGCAGCGAAGTGGAGACCGGTCTACTGCTAACGCCGTGGCCGTTAGCGACCATGGTGATGGCGCCGCTGGCCGGCTATTTGATCGAGAAATGTCATGCCGGGCTGCTGGGGGCTATCGGCCTGCTGATTATGGCCTGCGGCCTGTTCGGCCTGGCGCTGCTGCCCTCGTCGCCCTCCGATCTGGATATCATCTGGCGCATGGCGCTGTGCGGCGCCGGCTTCGGGCTGTTTCAGTCGCCGAACAACCATACCATCGTCGCCTCGGCTCCGAGCCATCGTAGCGGCGGCGCCAGCGGCATGCTGGGCACCGCTCGCCTGCTCGGACAGAGCACCGGCGCGGCGCTGGTGGCGCTGCTATTCAATTTGCTCGGTAACAACGGCACCCACACCGCCCTGCTGCTGGCCGGCACCCTGGCTATCGTCGCCGCGCTAATTAGCGGTCTGCGGGTCACTCAGCCGCGCGCAGCCTGACGGACGGGAAAAAAAATCCGCAGCTTGCGGGCTGCGGATTGTCGTTTTCAGCGTCAGAAGATGGATTATTTCAGATATTCACCGCTACGCAGGGCTTCAATACGCTTATCCAGCGGCGGGTGAGTCATAAACAGTTCGCTCATGGATTTCGCTTTACCGTTAATGCAGAACGCCATCATGCTGCTGGCTTCCTGCGGCTCATAGCTGGTTTTCAGACGCTGCAGGGCTGCAATCATCTTCTCGCGGCCTACCAGACGCGCCGAGCCGGCGTCAGCATGGAACTCACGGTAACGCGAGAACCACATGGTGATTATGCTGGCCAGAATACCGAACACCAGCTCAAGCACCGTGGCGACGGCGAAGTAGATCAGCGGGTTGCCATTGCTGCTCTCCCCTTCATCTTCCCGGTTGCCGCCGAGGAAACCGGCCGCAATCTGCGCGATAACGCGGGAGATAAAGATAACGAAGGTGTTCACCACCCCCTGGATCAGGGTCATGGTAACCATATCGCCATTGGCGATGTGGCTGATTTCATGGGCAATGACCGCTTCCGCTTCATCACGGCTCATGTTTTGCAACAGCCCGGTGCTGACGGCGACCAGCGAGGCGTCACGACGCGCGCCGGTGGCGAAGGCGTTAATGTCAGGCGCGTGATAGATAGCTACCTGCGGCATGGCAATACCTACCTGCTGCGCCTGCTGCGCAACGGTATTCATCAGCCAGCGTTCCGTTTCGTTGCGCGGCTGCTCGATCACTTCCCCACCCACTGACTTCAGCGCCATCCACTTCGACATCATCAGCGAAACGATAGAACCACCGAAGCCGAACAGCAGGGCCATAATCAGAAGACCGGTCATGCTGCTGGATTGGATCCCCGTGAGGCTTAACACCAGCCCGAACACGACCATCACTGCCAGGTTCGTCAGCAGGAAAAGCGCGATTCGCATCATAATTTTCTTTTTACCTCAATTTAACAAAACGCACTATGCGATTACCCACATCGTATGGGTCAGGCTGCAATTTTCAACCATCAGCCCCCGCTAAGTCACGATAAAAACACAACTTTACATTTTGTAGCATCTTGCTGACAGCGGCAGCGCAGGTTGACATTTTGTTAGATGAGCTGAATGGCGATGACAACGCGCACAAAAAAAACGGGCACCTCTCAGGGTGCCCGTTAGCAACTTATTTGCTGGCCGGCGGTTCCACCGCCGGGCGCGCTTTTTCCAGATGCGCCAGGTCTACCGCGATATGGACCGTTTCATCAAGATACGGATCCGGCTCCTGGTAATCCTTCGGCAGATCGTCCAGTTTTTTCAGCGGCGGCTTGCCTTCGCGTTTCAGGCGATCGTTAATCCGCGCCAGACGAATCGCATCATCTTCTTCGTTCTCTTTCTCACGCTGGGCGTAGTTCAGAGAGACGATGTTACGTTTGTCCTTCATCGCGTTATAACGGGCAATATCCTTCATGATGTACTGGAATTCAGGATCCTGCGCAATACGCTCGTCGTGGCGCTTGAGCAGCTCCGGTCCAAACGGGGTCAGATCCCCGGACTTCACATAGGTGGCCGCGTTGATGCTATCCCACGGCAGCGCGTTGTCTTCATACTGCTCGCCGGTTTCGCGATCTTCATTGCCGGTTGGCATCATGATATCCGGCGTCACGCCTTTGCGCTGCGTACTGCCGCCGTTAATACGATAGAACTTCTGGATGGTGTACTGGACGGAACCCAACGCCGGCCACTCCGGACGCAGCATTTGATCGTAAATACGATTCAACGAGCGATACTGCTGTACCGTCCCTTTACCGAAGGTCGGTTCGCCAACGATCAGCGCGCGGCCATAGTCCTGCATCGCTGCGGCGAAGATTTCAGACGCCGAGGCGCTAAAGCGGTCAACCAGCACCACCAGCGGCCCTTTGTAATAAACCACGCCATCGTTGTCGCTGTCTTCGCGCACTTTGCCATTATTATCCCGCACCTGCACTACCGGGCCGGACGGAATAAACAGACCCGAGAGCGATACCGCCTCTGTCAGCGCTCCGCCGCCGTTGCTGCGCAGGTCAATGATGATGCTGCTGACGTTCTGTTTTTCCAGCTTCTGCAGCTGCACTTTCACGTCATCGGTCAGGCCAACGTAAAAGCCTGGAATATCCAGCACGCCGACTTTTTCTTTCCCGACGGTTTTCACCGACATCTTCACCGCACGGTCTTCCAGACGAATGCGCTCGCGGGTCAGCGTTACAATACGCGTCTTGGCTCCTTTACCGGCCGGCAGGATTTCAAGACGAACCTTGCTGCCCTTCGGCCCTTTAATCAGCGCCACGACGTCATCCAGACGCCAGCCGATGACATCAACCATCGACTTCCCGGTCTGGCCAACGCCAACGATGCGATCGCCGACGCTGATCGCTTTGCTTTTCGCGGCTGGACCGCCCGCCACCAGCGAATTAATGACGGTATAGTCATCATCCATCTGCAGCACGGCGCCGATCCCCTCGAGTGAGAGGCTCATTTCGGTGTTGAACTGCTCGGTATTACGCGGCGACAGATAATTTGTGTGCGGATCGATTTCGCGAGCGAAGGCGGTCATCGCCAGCGAGAAGACATCTTCGCTGTTGGTTTGCGCCAGGCGACGGATAGCAAACTTATAGCGACGGGTTAAGGTGTCGCGGATCTCTTTATCGTCTTTACCCGCCAGCTTCAGGCTTAACTGGTCAAACTTAACCTTAGCGTCCCACAGCTTGTTCAGCTCGGCCTCGTCTTTTGGCCACGGCGCTTTGGAGCGGTCAAGGTTGAAATTATCATTGCCGGTAAAGTCCATCGGACGTTCAAGCACCTTCAGCGCATACTGATAGCGCTCGAAGCGGCGCTGTTGCCCCAGGTTGTAGAGGTCGTAAAAGACGTCCAGTTTCCCGCTGCGCAGCTCATCGCCAATTTGGTCTTTTTTAGCCGCAAACTTCGCCACATCGCTGGCCAGCAGCACATTGTGGCTGTAGTCCAGCAGGTTCAGGTAACGGTCAAAAATCTTTGCCGAGAAGGCGTTGTCGAGATCAAACTGACGGTAATGAGAGCGGGTAAAGCGCGACGTCACGCGCTCGCTTACCGTCGCGTGCTGCGGCTCTTCTTTCAGCACGGGGATTTGATCTGCGCGGGTTATGTCATCAACAGCGAATGCATGGCCTGCTATTGCCAGCAGGCCCGCAAGCGCGGTGATTTTAAAAAATGTGTTCATGCCTGGCCCGGCCTCCGTTTCAGAACACCAGGTGTTCTGCGCGTACAATCATTGACATACCAGAAGTCAGCTGTACACGAACGCCATCTTTGGTGATTTCCAGAACGGTGGCGTCCATGGCGTTATTGCCTGCTTTTACCTTCAGCGCCTGGCCGACGGTCAGAACGGAAACATCCGATACCGGAGTAAGACGCTCTTCACGCGGGGCTTTGGCCGCAACAGGACGCGATTTACGCTGTTCAGCGCCTTCTTTACGACGCGGCTGCTGAGGACGCGGTTTACGCTCGCGGCGAACGCCTTCATCCTGCTGGCCTGCGGCCGCAGCGGCTTCGCGTTTTTTCGCCTGCTGGGCTGCGCGCTGCGCCTGAACGCGAGCTTTCGCTTCTTCCAGCTGCTGACGCGCATGGGCAATGTGCTGCTCTTCCAGTTCGCCGCACGGATTGCCATCCAGGTCAACGCGAATAGCGCCGGCTTTTACGCCGTACAGATAACGCCAGCTGGACGTGTAGAGACGTAATGCAGCGCGAAGCTGGGTCTTGCTGAGATTCATCTCACCACCCACTCGCTCAACGAGATCCTGAAAAATTCCGATTTTCAGGGGGCGCGCTTCACCTTCAGCGCTAAAGCACTGCGGGAAACGTTCGGCCAGAAAGGCGATAACTTCTTTACTGCTATTCAACTTAGGTTGATTTTCCATGAAATTTCCTGATTACAACGGACGTAGCCAACAAGCCGCAGGCATGAACAGGCGACATTATAATGACGTCCTCGCTAAATGCTACGTTATCCGTTGATTATCCCACGACACGGGTAAAGATTTTTTGATAATCCGTGGCCGCAATGAGTTTTTCCAGATGCTCGACCAGCGTGCGCAACCCCTGCTCATCTTCAGCGGTGAAGCGCCCGTAAGCCGGACTATCGATATCCAGCACGCCGATAATCTGGCCATTCACGCGCAGAGGGAAGACAATTTCCGAATTACTGGCGGCATCGCAGGCAATGTGGCCGTCAAAGGCGTGGACGTCCTCGACGCGCTGGACCTGAGCCTGCGCCACCGCCGCGCCGCATACGCCTCGCCCGACCGGGATCCGCACGCAGGCCAGTTTGCCCTGGAACGGTCCCAACACCAGGGTATCGCCTTCCAGAAGGTAGAAACCGGCCCAGTTGACCTCGCTCAGCCGCTCGAACAGCAGCGCGCTGGTATTGGCGATCATCGCCAGAAAACTGGTTTCACCTGCCATTAATGCCTGGAAATCGCGGTTCAGATCCGCGTAAAATTCTGTTTTGCTCATTATATCTTCACTTTGTTGTCTTACTGCCTGATACGTACAGCCTACTAAAATAAGCATTAAATGCGCTTGGGCTCAAGATGAATTCATTCATAGGTTAAGATAGTGAGATACATTCATTCCTGTACGTAATAAATGCCGATAAAAACACCCACCCTCAAACCTGCGAAAAAGATGGTCGTGCATGCCGTCAGCACGCCGCTTCCCTATGCGCATTATCAGCGCTGTACGCAGTGTGACATGCTCTTCCGCTTACCGGTGCTCAAACGCAACCAAAGCGCCTGGTGTCCGCGCTGTAACGCGAAGGTGCGCGATGGCCGCGACTGGTCGCTGACCCGCCTGGGCAGCATGGCCCTCGCGATGCTATTGCTCATGCCTTTCGCCTGGTCTGAACCTCTGCTGCGCCTGCATCTGTTGGGCGTACGCATCGACGCCAACGTCCTGCAGGGGATCTGGCAGATGACCGCGCAGGGCGATCCGATTACCGCCGCCATGGTACTGTTTTGCGCGGTGGTCGCCCCGGTGCTGCTGGTGGTCTCCATCAGCTATCTCTGGCTGGGCAATGTGCTGGGGATGAACCTGCGGCCGGTGCTGCTGATGCTCGGCAAGCTTAAAGAGTGGGTGATGCTGGATATCTATCTGGTGGGCATCGGCGTCGCCTCCATCAAGGTGCAGGATTACGCCTTCCTGCAGCCGGGCATCGGTCTGGTGGCGTTTATCTCCCTGACGTTGTTGAGCATCCTGACGCTTATTCATATGAACGTCGAAGAGCTATGGGAGCGTTTCTATCCCGAGCGTCCGGCGACCCGCGCCGATAATAATCTGCAGGTGTGCACCGGCTGCCATTACACCGGCTATCGCGACGCGCGCGGCCGCTGCCGACGCTGCCACACGCCGCTGCATCATCGCCGACCGCAGAGCCTGCAGCGCAGCTGGGCGGCGCTGATTGCCTCGCTGGTTTTCCTCTTTCCGGCCAACCTGTTGCCAATCTCCATCATCTACGTCAACGGCGCGCGCCAGGACGACACGATCCTCTCGGGGATCATCTCCCTGGCCAGCAGCAATATCGCCATTGCCGGGGTCGTGTTTATCGCCAGTATTTTGGTGCCATTCACCAAAGTTATAGTGTTATTTACCCTGCTGCTCAGCATACAATTCAAGTGCGAGCAGGGATTGCGCACCCGCATCCTGCTGCTGCGGCTAATCACCTGGATTGGCCGTTGGTCGATGCTGGATCTGTTTGTTATCTCACTCACCATGTCGCTAATAAATCGCGATCAGCTCCTCGCCTTCACCATGGGGCCGGCTGCGGTTTACTTTGGCGGCGCGGTAATTTTAACTATTCTTGCAGTTGAATGGCTGGACAGCCGCTTACTTTGGGATGCACATGAGTCAGGAAACGCCCGCTTCGCAGACTGAAGCCAGAATAAAAACCAAACGCCGTATTTCGCCATTCTGGCTGCTGCCGGTCATCGCGTTGCTGATTGCCGCCTGGCTAATCTGGACCAGCTTTGACGACCGCGGATCGACGATTACGATTGATTTCCAGTCCGCGAACGGCATCGTGCCGGGACGGACGCCGATCCGCTATCAGGGGGTTGAAGTCGGCACCGTCCAGGATATTAGCCTCAGTAAAGATCTGAGTAAGATTGAGGTTTCGGCCAGCATCAAACGCGATATGAAAGATGCGCTGCGCAAAGAGACCCAGTTCTGGCTGGTCACGCCGAAAGCCTCTCTGGCCGGCGTATCGGGCCTCGATGCGCTGGTGGGCGGGAACTACATCGGCATGATGCCGGGCAAGGGTGAACCCGAAGATCACTTTGTCGCCCTCGACACCCAACCTAAATACCGCATCAACAACGGCGAGCTAATGATCCACCTGCAGGCGCCGGATCTTGGCTCTCTGAACAGCGGCTCGCTGGTCTACTTCCGAAAAATCCCGGTCGGGCGAGTGTATGATTATTCCCTGAATGCCAATAATCAGGGGGTGACCATCGATGTGCTAATCGAGCGCCGGTTTACCAATCTGGTGAAAAAAGGCAGCCGCTTCTGGAACGTCTCAGGCGTCAAGGCCGACGTCGGCCTGAGCGGGGCCAAAGTGCAACTGGAGAACCTGTCCGCGCTGGTGAACGGCGCCATCGCCTTTGACTCCCCCGCCGATTCGCATGTCGCCTCGCAAAACGATGAATATCACCTGTATGAAGATCTGGCGCATAGCCAGCGCGGCGTGGTAGTGACCCTCGATCTGCCTGATGGCGACGGACTGAAAGCGGGCTCGACGCCGCTCATGTATCAGGGGCTGGAGGTGGGCCAGTTAAGCAAACTGAATCTAAACCCCGGCGGCAAAGTTACTGGCGAGATGACCGTCGACCCGAGCGTGGTGACGCTGCTGCGGGAGAAAACGCTGATTCAGATGAAGAAGCCGAAGCTCTCCCTCGATAACCCCAGCATTAGCACCCTGCTCACCGGCAATACCTTTGAGCTGGTGCCCGGCGAAGGCGAGCCACGCAATCACTTCTCGGTAATGCCGGCGGATAAAGCGCTGCTGGATGAGCCCAACGTCGCCACCGTTACCCTCTCGGCGCCGGAGAGCTACGGCATCGACGGCGGTCAGCCGCTGGTGCTGCACGGAGTAAAAGTCGGCCAGGTGCTGGAGCGTAAACTGACGGCCAAAGGGGTAACCTTTCAGGTTGCCATTGATCCTGAATACCGCGATTTAATTCACGGCGACAGCAAATTTGTGGTTAACAGTCGTCTGGACGTCAAAGTGGGGCTCGACGGCGTGCAGGTGCTGGGCGCCAGCGCCAGCGAATGGGTGAACGGCGGGATCAGGGTGATCCCGGGCGAAAAAGGCAAAATGCAAAGCAGCTATCCGCTGTACGCTAACCTTGAAAAGGCGCAGGAAAATAGCCTGAGCGAAGTGCCGACCACTACCCTGAGCCTGTCTGCTGAGACGCTGCCTGACGTTCAGGCCGGCTCGGTGGTGCTGTATCGTAAATTCGCCGTCGGCGAGATCATCGCCGTCAAACCGCGCAAGGATGCATTCGATATCGATCTGCATATCAAGCCGGAGTACCGCTACCTGCTGACCAACAACAGCGTCTTCTGGGCGGAAGGCGGTGCGAAGGTCAAGCTTGACGGTAACGGACTCACCGTGCAGGCCTCGCCGCTGGCGCGCGCGATCAAAGGGGCGATCAGTTTCGATAACCTCAATGGCAGCAGCGCCGGAGCACGGCTGAATAACAAACGTATCCTTTATGCATCTGAAACGGCGGCGCGCGCCGTGGGCGGCCAAATCACCCTGCACGCGTACGACGCCGGGAAGATGGCGGCCGGAATGCCGATTCGTTATCTCGGCATCGACATCGGTCAAATCCAGTCGCTGGAGCTAATCACCGCCAAAAACGAAGTGCAGGCGAAAGCGGTGCTCTATCCGGAATACGTCGGCACCTTCGCCCGCGCCGGGACCCGCTTCTCGGTGATCACTCCGCAAATCTCCGCCGCGGGCGTGGAACATCTCGACACCCTGTTCCAGGCCTACATCAACGTTGAGCCCGGCCGCGGCCCGGCACGACGCGATTTTGAGATCCAGGATACGACGATCAGCGATTCGCGTTATATCGACGGCCTTAACATCGTGGTGGAAGCGCCGGAGGCGGGGTCGCTTGGCATCGGTACGCCGGTCCTGTTCCGCGGACTGGAAGTCGGGACGGTTACCGGACTGTCGCTGGGGTCGATGTCTGACCGGGTGATGGTTAAGCTGCGCATCAGTAAGCGCTACCAGTACCTGGTACGTAATAACTCGGTGTTCTGGCTGGCCTCGGGTTACAGCCTCGACTTCGGCCTGATTGGCGGGGTGGTGAAAACCGGTACCTTCAATCAGTTTATCCGCGGCGGGATCGCCTTTGCCACGCCGCCGGGCACGCCGCTGGCGCCGAAGGCCCAGGATGGCAAGCACTTCCTGCTGCAGGAGAGCGAGCCGAAAGAGTGGCGGGAGTGGGGCACCGCTCTGCCGCAGTAATGCCCCCTTCTCCCGCCCCGGGCAACGCCGGGCGCGGGGAGAGGGTAAACCGCACGCCCCGGTGTCACGCGCCGGGGCGTTTGTGCTAAACTGCGCACCCTTTTTTTTCTGTGGTGCGCTGCCCGTGGCTGAAAATACTGTCTATTTCCCTGAAGCGTTTCTCGCTCAAATGCGCGCGGCGATGCCAGCGCATCTCTCTTTCGACGACTTTATCGCCGCCTGTCAGCGCCCGCTACGCCGCAGTATTCGCGTCAATACGCTGAAGATTAGCGTCGATGATTTCCTCTCTCTGGTTGCCCCCTACGGCTGGCAGCTCGCGCCGGTGCCCTGGTGCGCAGAGGGATTCTGGATCGAGCGAGAGGATGACGACGCGCTGCCGCTGGGCAGTACCGCCGAACATCTCAGCGGGCTGTTCTATATTCAGGAAGCCAGTTCGATGCTGCCGGTCGCCGCCCTGTTCGCCGATAACCGGCAGCCCGAACGGGTGATGGACGTTGCCGCCGCCCCGGGATCGAAAACCACCCAAATTGCAGCCCGAATGGGCAACGCGGGCGGCATTCTCGCCAATGAATTCTCCGCCAGCCGGGTGAAGGTGCTGCATGCCAACATCAGCCGCTGCGGCATCAGCAACGTCGCTCTGACCCACTTCGATGGCCGGGTTTTTGGCGCGGCCTTGCCCGAAACCTTCGATGCCATCCTGCTTGACGCCCCCTGCTCCGGCGAAGGGGTTGTACGTAAAGACGCCGACGCGCTGAAAAACTGGTCGCCGGAGAGCAACCTCGACATCGCCGCCACTCAGCGCGAGCTTATCGACAGCGCCTTCCATGCTCTGCGCCCTGGCGGGACGCTGGTGTATTCCACCTGCACCCTGAATCGTGAAGAAAATCAATCGGTCATTGAGTGGCTGCTGTCCCGCTATTCGCAGGCGGTGGAGATCCTGCCGCTGGGAGAGTTGTTTCCCGGCGCAGCCGACGCCTTAACCGCGGAAGGTTTTCTGCACGTTTTTCCGCAAATTTACGATTGCGAAGGCTTCTTTGTCGCGAGGTTGCGCAAAACTGCGGCGATCGATCCGCTCCCGGCGCCAGGCTATAAGGTCGGTAAATTCCCGTTTACGCCGCTGAAGGACCGGGAGGCCGCCGCGGTAACTGCCGCCGCCAGGGCTGTTGGCCTGGAGTGGGACGCAGGCCATACGCTGTGGCAGCGGGATAAAGAGCTGTGGCTGTTTCCGCTGGCTTTGGAGCCCCTGTTCGGCAAGGTGCGCTTTTCTCGCATCGGCGTGCGCCTGGCGGAGCTGCACAATAAGGGGTACCGCTGGCAGCATGAGGCGGTTATCGCCTTTGCCGCGCCGCAGCGCGCCTTCGAGCTGTCGCAGGAGGAAGCGGAGGAATGGTATCGCGGGCGCGACGTCTATCCGCAAACCGCGCCTGGGCAGGATGAAACCATTGTGACCTTCCAGGGCGTCCCGCTGGGCCTGGCGAAGCGCGTCGGCTCCCGACTGAAGAACAGCTATCCGCGCGAACTGGTGCGCGATGGAAAACTTTTTGCCGGCAAGGTGTGAGGCCGCGCAAAAAATGCGCACTTTTTGACTGGCGCTTTTCGCCCCATTGACTACGCTGAAAAATAACGGCCATAACTGGTCGTACCACAACTCAGCTGAAAAATGGGGTGAAGCGATGAGTAAAACCAATGTCCGCATCGGCGCGTTCGAAATAGACGATGCCGAACTGCACGGTGAGCATCAGGGTGAGCGAACGTTAAGCATACCCTGCAAATCCGATCCAGACTTATGTATGCAGCTTGACGCCTGGGATGCCGACACCAGCGTGCCCGCGATTCTCAATGGCGAACATTCCGTTCTCTACCGTAAACATTACGACCGCCAGTCCGATGCCTGGGTCATGCGCCTTGCCTGACACCAATGAACCCGTCGCCTGAGACGGGTTATTTATTTCCCCGTCCCGCCGTCATCCCCTACACTAAATAGTATGTGAACCCGAGCATGAGGCCAGGATGTTTGCCTTAGTGTTGTTTATTTGCTATCTGGATGGCGGCTGCGAGGACATTGTGGTTGACGTCTACCGCGAGGAAACGCAGTGCTTAGTGGCGATGGAGGATCAGCGGATCCGCCACGGTGGCTGCTACCCGATAGAAGATTTTATTGATGGCTTCTGGCAACCCGCCAGCGAATACAGCGACTTTTAGCCTGCCGACTGCAGCGCCACCAGCGTCAGCATCCCACCAAACACAGCGCCCGTATCAATATAGTGTTGATTATCGTGGTCATAACGCGCCTGAAGCGGCGTATGGCCAAACCAGAAATGGTCTGCGCCGGCAATAGCGCCATGGCGCCCCGCCAGGTGTTCACTCAGACGATGGCGGCTCCATAGTACCCGTTGGGGATCCACCGGCTGCTGCCAGCGATAGACCGGCGCCGGGTAATCGGCGTGGGCGATCACATGCCGCGCTTTCCCGCATTGCACTTCAATAATCAACGGTAGCCGCCGACAGTGCGCCAGCAGCCGATCGACGTCGGCCCGCTGCCGCGCATCACCCTTGACGTACCAGTCGCCACCGTTCATCTGCCAGAGCCGCATATCTCCGCTCTCCAGCGCCTCCAGCGCCATCTGCTCATGATTCCCCCGAACGGCCCTGAACCAGCGACAGCGCAACAGGCCAAGACAATCGGCGCTCTGCGGCCCGCGATCGATCAGATCGCCCACCGAGATCAGCAGATCGGCCCAGGGATCAAAACGCAGCTGACGCAGGCGATTCATCAGCAGCGCAAAGCAGCCATGCAGATCGCCCATCAGCCAGATATTACGCCAGTCGCTGCCGTTAATACGTTGATACATATAATTACCTCTCAGCGGTAATTATAGGTAATTCCAGCAAAGGTCCACGGAATTTAATTTACACCTCAATCAATTTTAAACAGACGGCAAATATAGTCCGCCAGAGGATTAAGCTTGTCAGTGGCTCGCTTTAAAATAGGGGGAAATCACAACGAGGTGTTTATCGTGACAGACAATAGCCTGCATTCATCCGGCGTGCTAGCGCCGCGCTCGCATCTTATTGCCGATCTGGTGATGGGCAGATTGACACCTGCCCCCATCTGGCGGCAAAAAAAGTTACCGCTTTAAGTTTTTGCTGCGCACGGCCTTATTTTATAACGCCACCAGAGCGATGCTGGAAGCGCTCAGCGCTCGGGATGATTTTAATCAGCTGCTGGCCGCACAGGCTACGCTGCCGGGCAAAGTACACCGTCAATATCTGACCCGCGATCTCAACGCCTGGCAGCGGGCGGTGGCGGTAATCAACCATTATCGCTATATCGACACCCTACGCGGATCGCGGCTGGCGCACGCTATGACCGCGGTGTCTGAGGTCCCGCTGCTGACGTTAAACGGAAAAGAGGACCGCCGGTTTACTCTTTATGCCTCCTCGGCAGGCAAAGCCGAACGTGAGGGTGAAACCACTCTGTGGCTGCGCGACAGCGACCACACCCTGCTGGCCAGCGCCACCTTCAGCGTAACCCGTGATCACGATGCCTGGCAGCTGGTTATCGGCGGTCTGCAGGGGCCACGACGTCACGTTTCTCATGAGGTGATTAAGCAGGCGACTCGCGCCTGCTACGGCCTGTTTCCGAAGCGCCTGCTGCTGGAGTTTATCTGGCAGCTGGCCGCGCGCAGCCAAATCGCGGCTATTTACGGCGTCAGCGATAATGGTCACGTGTTCCGCGCCCTGCGCTATCGCCTGAGCAAAGGCCGCCATTTCCACGCCAGCTACGACGAGTTCTGGCAGTCTATCGACGGCCAGCCGGAAAGCCCCTGGCGCTGGCGGCTACCGCTATGTCTGGAAAGAAAATCGCTGGAGAGTATCGCCAGTAAAAAACGGGCTGAATATCGGCGGCGATTCCAGCTGCTGGATCAGCTGACGGAGCAGGTGGCAATATTGACGCAGCGGCATGCCGGTGACTAAATTGCGCTGTCGGTGGGTAATGCTGCCAACTTGCTGATTTAGTGTATAATGGTGTTTTTGAGGTGCTCCGGTGGCTTCAGTCTCCGTCTGCTGTCCCTCCTGTTCCGCTACTGAAGGCGTGATGCGTAATGGCAAAAGTACTGCTGGGCATCAACGTTATCTCTGCTCTCACTGCCGTAAAACATGGCAGCTCACCTTCACTTATGCCGCTTCTCAGCCCGGTACGCACCAGAAAATCATTGATATGGCCATGAATGGTGTTGGATGCCGGGCAACCGCCCGCATTATGGGCGTTGGCCTCAACACGATTTTACGTCACTTAAAAAACTCAGGCCGCAGTCGGTAACCTCGCGCATACAGCCGGGCAGTGATGTGATTGTCTGCGCTGAAATGGACGAACAGTGGGGCTACGTCGGTGCTAAATCACGTCAGCGCTGGCTGTTTTACGCGTATGACAGGATACGCAGGGTGGTGGTAGCCCACGTCTTCGGTGAACGCACTCTGGCCACACTGGAGCGTCTTCTGAGCCTGCTGTCGGCCTTTGAGGTCGTGGTATGGATGACGGACGGCTGGCCGATGTATGAGTCACGTCTGAAGGGAAAACTGCACGTCATCAGTAAGCGTTACACGCAGCGAATTGAGCGACACAACCTGAATCTGAGACAGCATCTGGCAAGGCTGGGCAGGAAGTCCCTGTCGTTCTCCAAATCGGTGGAGCTGCATGACAAAGTCATCGGGCACTATCTGAACATAAAACACTATCAGTAAATTGGAGTCATTACCCTGTCGGTGAAGCCGAATTACAACATGGCGTTTGCTTATTATGTCAATATTTCGCTACTATCAGGGTCCCCGAAGGCCACCGGATAGTCGCTTGCATAATGAGTAAAACCGAAATTTTTCTGCTGATTATTCTGGCGGTCATTCTGCTCGGGAGCATATGGTTTATTTTCAGCGATGAAATTTGGCTATTGCTCTGCTATCTGGAAAGCCAGATATACCCTACATTCAGCGTTCCGCAATAATATTTTCCGCCCGCAAAAGTGCTCGTGCTTATTATTTATGCCACCTCGTCAGCCGGCGAGGTGTAATCGCATGAATTGCCAAATCGTTTAGATTTTGCTTATTTTATTTATCATACAAATATGTATACTAGCAGGCTTCCGATGTTGGCCCGCCAGTTAACCTGCACGCCGGGCCTGTTTAGGTGCAGGTTTTTTCTTTTCTCCGCCCTCGTTTACGGTTCCACCGTTGCCACCCCCCCTTCCACAGGATGCGATTTATGTGTAAATGAATTGTGTATGCTAAAAACGGTGTGCTATAACGGGACATCCAGAGGCCAGCGGGTGTTTGACTGACAGGATGTCGCTGGCTCTTGAGCAAGAAGACAGATAAAGATAAAAAGAGACCGAATACGATTCCTGTATTCGGTCCAGGGAAATGGCTCTTGGGAGAGAGCCGTGCGCTAAAAGTTGGCATTAATGCAGGCTAAGTCGCCTTGCACTATAAGAATAGTTTAACGCGTCAGCTTTTCCAGTCCGCGGCCAAAGTGGCTGCATAATTCCTGGAAAGGGGGCCCCTGCCAGCGAAAAAAACCGCCACTGCCGTTGTCCGGCAAGGGCCGGTTTTTTTAATGTTATTACAGCAGGATAGCGAGAAAGTTTAGCAGAGCTTCTGCGCTCGCTCGATAAAGGGCGCGAGGCTCATTTTTTGTCCCGGATGCTGCGGATCGTCGATCTGGATCACTGAGATCGGCTGCGCGGTGGTTTTGCCGGCTTTGACCTGCTGCTCAGCCACCTCATTGAGCGGATACTGAACCAGCGTGCTCGGGTTGATGGCGTAAAGCGCGTTACCCGGTCGACAGGTCAACATAACCTCTTCCCGGTTGAACGCCCAGCTCTCCTTCCCCACCTCAAAACGGCTCACGGTGATAATTTGCGGCGCTGCCAGAGCAGCCCCGGAGCTTGCCAGTAACAACATGGTCAGAACAATTTTTTTCATGATTTTGCCAGTTAATTCAATAAGGTTCCCAGGTGGCAAACAGACTGACGGCCAGCAGCGCCAGCGCGCCCAGCCCTATTTCAGCCTGCGTGGTTCGCAGGATCAGGCTTTCCGCCTGCGAACCGCTTGCCGACATGCGCGGTACCAGAACATACCTGTTCACTAACGCAATTACCACCATCCCGGCGACCAGCGCACATTTGATCAACAACATGCGTCCCCACGGCGATGCGCCAATCAATCCTCCCTGGATCAACAGCGCATTGAGCGCTCCGCTGGCAATCGTGCCGGCGACGGCCAGATGCCCGTAACGTGAAAAGCGCGCCATGGTATAGACCGCGGCCGGCCGCCAGCGCCCCTGCGCCAGGCGCAGGCAATAGATAAAGGGCAACAGACCGCCAAACCAGCTGGCGACGCAGAAGAGATGCACAGCGTGGTTTGTCCGCTGCAGCACGCCGGTGAGACCATCGTGCATAGCGGCGTGCCCTACCCCGGCGGAAAGCAGCAGCTGTGCCGCCAGCAGGGCCACCAGCTGGCGGGCGCCGTGACGGGGACGGATCCACACTACCGCAAGCGCGATCCACGTCAGTAGGATCTGCCAGATCCACACTCCACCAAAGCGGGTCCCGGCCACCGCCTGCCAGACGGCGGGTCGCCAGACATCCGTCCAGCCCTCACCCATTATTCCTCCCTGCAGGAGATACAGCGCCAGCGTAGAGATCGCGCCGATCAGTAGCAGCGGGCGCAGTAGTGGGTAAAAGCGCAGCATCAGCACGCGTCTCAGCGGTACCGGCGCCCACCAGGCGCCATACAGCACGCAGCCAAAAGCCAGCATCAGGGAGATAAAGTGCCCAAAGCGCAGGGTAATATAGAGCCCGGTCAGCATCGCTTACTTCACGCTAAAGGTATATTGCCCTTTGGTTTTATGACCATCCACCGAGACCACATGCCATGCCACGGTGTACTCTCCCGGCGGCAAGGCTTCCGCCAAAGGTAACGTGACCTCGGCCGGATTATCGGCGCTGCGGGTCAGTTTTCCGGTAGCCACCGCATGCTGCTGCGGACCGGTGACGGTCACGCCGCTGAATGCGGGTTCAATACCTTCGGAAAAACTGAGCGTCAGCGTCTGTGGGGAAGCTGAAAGCTGCGCCCCGGCGGTCGGGATCTGCTGCTGCAGGTGAGCGTGGGCGAAGGCGCCCGCCGCGGTTAACATCCCGGCAAGCGCAACGGAGAGGCGCAACGCGCGTCCAGCAAGAAGTCGCATATTCGTCATTCCCTTTTGTTATGTCTGTAGCACAGAGAATAACCCTGTATAATGCCAGAGTCGAGCCAGGCATCTGGCCCTGACCGGATTTATAAGCAGAGTGGAGTGGATGATGGAAAGAAATCTGGCCAAAATTTCGCAAGATGAGATGGATAAAGTCAATGTCGATCTCGCCGCCGCCGGCGTTGCTTTTAAGGAGCGGTACAATATGCCGGTGGTCGCTGATTTAGTCGAGCGTGAACAGCCTGCACATCTGCGCGACTGGTTCCGTGAACGACTGATCGCCCATCGGTTGGCCTCCGTCTCCCTTTCGCGGCTACCGTGGGAGCCGAAACAGAAATAATGCGCGCTCGCCTCCTCCCCGTCGGTTGGCAAGCCCGGCCAATTCCATTACGCTTATTGTTTTGCTCTGGAGCGAGCCATGCTGCGCGTCATTGATACCGAAACCTGCGGCCTGCAGGGGGGCATCGTTGAAATCGCCTCGGTCGATATAGTCGACGGGCAAATTACCAATCCCATGAGCCATCTGGTGCGTCCCGATCGGCCCATCAGCCCGCAGGCGATGGCTATCCACCGGATCACGGAAGAGATGGTCGCCGATAAGCCGTGGATTGAGGAGATTATTCCTCACTATCATGGCAGCCCGTGGTACGTCGCGCATAACGCCAGCTTCGATCGCCGGGTGTTGCCGGAGATGCACGGCGAGTGGATCTGTACGATGAAGCTGGCCCGACGCCTGTGGCCGGGAATCAAATACAGCAATATGGGGTTATATAAGTCACGTAAGCTGAACGTGACTACGCCGCCGGGACTGCATCACCACCGGGCGCTGTATGACTGCTATATCACCGCCGCGCTGCTGCTGGATATCATCAATGTTTCCGGCTGGACCCCTGACGAAATGGCCGATATCACCGGTCGGCCGGCGCTGCTGACTACTTTTACCTTCGGCAAATACCGGGGTAAGGCCGTCGCCGAGATTGCTGAAAACGATCCAGGCTATCTGCGCTGGTTATTCAACAATCTCGACCGCATGAGCCCCGAACTGCGCCTGACGCTCAGGCATTACCTCGGGGAATAGCGCCTACACTGCCGCTTTTCCCGGCAGTGTCCCCTGCGCCAGGGCGATGAAAAAGGCGTACTCCAGCGCCACCCCTTCATAGCTTTTAAAGCGCCCGGATTTTCCGCCATGTCCGGAATCCATATCGGTGCAGAGCAGCAGCAGGTTATCGTCGGTTTTCAGTTCCCGCAGTTTCGCCACCCATTTAGCCGGCTCCCAGTATTGCACCTGGGAATCATGCAGACCGGTAGTCACCAGCATGTGGGGATACGCCTGCGCCCTCACGCCGTCATAGGGACTGTAGCTTTTCATATAATGATAATAGGTTTCATCCTGCGGATTTCCCCACTCTTCAAATTCACCGGTGGTCAGCGGAATAGTTTCATCCAGCATGGTGGTCACCACATCGACGAACGGCACCTGGGCTATCACGCCATGGAACAGCTCTGGCCGTTCATTCACGGCCACGCCCATCAGCATTCCGCCGGCGCTGCCCCCCATGCCGTAGCAGAGCCGCGGATCGCCGTACCCCTGGGCAAGCAGCGCGTCACAGACGTCCAGATAGTCGTTGAAGGTATTTTTCTTACACAGGAATTTACCCTCTTCATACCATTGCTGACCCAGCTCGCCGCCGCCGCGGACGTGGGCGATGGCGTAGACAAAGCCGCGGTTGAGCAGGCTCAGCCGGCTGGCGCTGAAATCGGCATCGATACTCTCGCCATATGAGCCATAGCCATAGACCAGCAGCGGGTTGCTCCCTTTGCGAAAATGTTCGCGATGGTAGACCAGAGAGACCGGGACTTCGACGCCATCGCGGGCGGTCACCCACAGGTGTTCGCTCTGGTAGCAGCTCGTATCCAGCCCCTTTACCTCCTGCTGTTTGATCACTCTTCGTTCGCCGGTATCCATATCCAGTTCAAACAGCGTATCCGGCGTAGTCATGGAGGAATAGCCGTAGCGCAGTCGCGACGTTTCGGGCTCCGGATTATAGGCAAGCCAGGTGACATAGGCCGGATCGTCAAAAGCGATCCCCACCACCTCCCGGGTCTTGCGGTTAATTTGCCGCAGACTGGTCAGGCCACGCTGACGCTCCTCCACAACCAGCCAGTCGGTAAACAGGGTAAATCCTTCGAGCATCACGTCGTGACGCGGCGGGATCAGCGTGGTCCACTGTTCTTCATCACGCAGTACGGTACGGTAGAGGCCGAAATTCTTCCCCTCCCGGTTGGAACGAAGATAGAAAGCGTGCTGATAGTGATCAAGACTGTATTCATGATCTTTACGCCGTGGCAGAAAGCAGACCGGCTCGGCGTCTGGCAGTTCGGCGTTGAGCAGCAGCACTTCGCTGGTGGTGGCGCTGGAGAGATAAATTACCACGAACTGCTGGGAGGTGGTTTTATGCACGCTGACGTAGAAGGTCTCATCTTTTTCCTCGTAGACCAGCGCGTCGCTCTGCGCCGGTGTCCCGACGGTGTGGCGCCAGACCTGATAAGGGAGCAGCGTGGTGGGATGTTTACGCACATACCAAACAAAGCGTGAATCGTTGCTCCAGGCAAAGCCGGAGGTGACATTTTCGAGGATTTCCGGGTACCACTCGCCGTTGCTGAGGTCGCAAAAGCGCAGGCCGTACTGGCGGCGGGAAAGGTAATCTTCCGCCACCGCCATTAGCTGGTTGTTGGGCGCAATGCCCAGTCCGCCCAGGGTGTAGAACTCGCTCTTCGCCGCCCGCTGGTTGGCATCGAGCAGGATCTCCCACTCATCCCACTCTTCTTTCAGCACCGACTGCCGCTGGTAGATAGCGTATTCGCAGCCCGGCTCATACACCTGACGGTAGCGAAAGCCGTTTTTACTGTAGGGGGCAGAGACTTCCCGCTGCGGAATGCGGTCGATAATCTCCTTCAGCAGACGCTCCTGCAGGCTGAGCTGCGAATCCATCACTTGCTTGCCGTAAGCGTTCTCCGCGTGCAGATACTCCAGCACGTCAGGTCGCGCGCGCTCATCGTCGCGCAGCCAGTAATAATTATCGATGCGTGTATCGCCATGCAAGGTCATGGCGTGAGGGATCCGTTTAGCTTTAGGTGGCATGTTATTCTTCTGCTGCTTTATCGTGACACAAGAGCATTCAGGCCGCAGGGTGGCGCCTGAATGATGACGTGTCTATAAGGGTGGCAAAAGACGCGAGCGATGCAAGCGAAACGTGATGATTTAGACGCTTAGCGCTTGTTTTTGTGACTGGATATCCTGTTCTATATCGGCCCGGACATCTTTCGGCAGCGCCAGGGCGTCTCCCAGCGCATTAAGGTAGCTACGCTCCATAAAATGGTCGATATCAATCACCGCGCAGCTGACGTAGTAGATCTCCAGCGCCTCCTGCGGGTCGATGATGCCCTCGGCGAGACGCTGCGGATCCAGCGGCTGGGCCAGCGCCTGGTCAATTAGCACCCGGGCCTGAACGTCAATATTGGCCGCCCGCAGCTGAGTTTCAATATTCGCCCGCTCGTGGTCATCAATATGACCGTCGCTTTTCGCGGCAAATACCAGGGCCGTGATCAGCCGCACGCTACGCGGATCGACATCCGTCGGCGCCGCTGCCGTCTCAGGCGCCTGGGCGGACGTATTCTGCGCGCGCATTTTCTGCTGATACTTGTTCCATAACACCGTGCCCGCCACCGCCCCGCCGCCTGCCAGCAGCGCGCTAGTGCCATATTTCGCCAATAATTTGCGTGACGATTTGCTGGCCACCAGCAATCCGGCCAGCCCACCGATGGCGCCGGGCAGCAGGCCGCTCCCTTTTGGACGACTCGCCGGACGGTGACGCACCCTGCTGCCCGAGCAGCGACTGCAGTTGATGTAGCCAGTTAGCCATGGTTTTTCCTCTCAGGTGACAAACACTGTTATCAGCCTAAACGACGCGATGTCAGGAAATGTTAGATATGGCTAAAGATGCGCAAAGGTACGTGCGACGGCAGCATCGGGGCCGACCGACCAGTGACTGACCGCCAGCGTTCAGGCTGCCCTGGCTTTGCGCGCTTTGGCCGCCGGCACGGCGTCATCACCCGCCGGAGAAGTCTCGGCGGTAGCCGACGGCGCGGAGGCGTCCTGTGCGGGCGTCTCTTGCTCCGGCAGTCGGCCAACTCGCAGGATATGCTGCAGCGCTTCTTTACGCTCCGCCAGCCACATCGCCATGGTATCGCGCTGGACGTCATCCATCTCCAGCGGCGATGCCACCAGCCAGTCATTCAGCACCTCTGCCAGATCGAGCATTTTGTCGTAAGCGTCGGCCTCTTTTTTGCTGGCAAAAGACATTTTTTCCTCACCTTCGCGGATCACCACATATTTAATTTCAACCGCCATACTGCAGCCTCTCAATACTGTATTTTTATACAGTATAGCAAATTTCCCTCCCGGACTCAACTCACGCGCGTTACGCGCGTAAAGACATACGCAAACGTTTTCGTTTATAATCGCTGCCATCTTTTTTTACTGCGGATGAGAGTTATGACTGTATTAGGCACCGCGCTGCGCCCGGCAGCCACCAAAGTTATGCTGTTAGGTTCCGGCGAGTTGGGTAAAGAAGTCGCTATTGAATGTCAGCGTCTGGGCATTGAAACCATCGCCGTAGACCGCTACCCCGATGCCCCGGCGATGCAGGTCGCCCACCGCGCCCACGTCATCAATATGCTGCACGGCGAGAGCCTGCGCGCCCTGATTGAACAGGAAAAACCTGATTATATCGTGCCGGAGATCGAAGCTATCGCTACCGACACCCTGGTCGAACTGGAACAGGCCGGGCAGAAAGTGGTCCCCACGGCGCGGGCGGCAAAGCTCACCATGAACCGCGAAGGCATTCGCCGCCTGGCGGCGGAAGAGCTGCAGCTTCCCACCTCCCGCTATCGTTTTGCCGACAGCGAAGAAGGCTTCCGCGCGGCGGTTACCGAGATCGGTTTGCCATGCATCGTTAAACCGGTGATGAGCTCCTCCGGCAAAGGCCAGAGCTTTATCCGCTCGGCTGACCAGCTCAGCGAAGCCTGGCGCTATGCGCAGCAGGGCGGCCGCGCTGGCGCCGGACGGGTGATCGTCGAGGGGGTGGTGAACTTCGATTTCGAAATCACCCTGCTCACCGTCAGCGCTGTCGATGGCGTGCATTTCTGCGCTCCGGTTGGCCATCGTCAGGAAGACGGCGATTACCGCGAGTCCTGGCAGCCGCAGCAGATGAGCGACCTGGCCCTCGAGCGTGCCCAGGCCATCGCCCGCGAGGTGGTGCTGGCGCTGGGAGGTTATGGTCTGTTTGGCGTGGAGCTGTTCGTATGCGGCGACGAGGTGATCTTCAGCGAAGTCTCCCCGCGACCACACGACACCGGGATGGTGACGCTTATCTCCCAGGATCTCTCGGAATTCGCCCTGCACGTTCGCGCCTTCCTCGGGCTACCCGTCGGCGCTATCCGCCAGTATGGTCCGGCCGCCTCCGCGGTGATCCTTCCGCAGTTGTCCAGCCAGAACGTCAGCTTTGGCCAGCTGCAGTCGGCCGTCGGGGCTGGCCTGCAGCTGCGTCTGTTCGGCAAGCCGGAGATTGACGGTACCCGCCGCCTGGGGGTAACCCTCGCCGTCGCCGATTCGGTTGAGGAAGCCGTGGCGCGGGCTAAAGCCGCAGCCGCGGCGGTCATCGTCGAAGGGTAAAGACAAAAAAACCCGGTCGCGTTGCCGCAGACCGGGTTGTTGACCTGGAGGCGTGGTTTATTTCGCGCCTTCCACCGCTTCTCGCGCGAGGGTGGTGATGCGATCGTAGTCGCCGGCTTCGAGGGCGTCGGCTGGCACCAGCCAGGAACCGCCGATGCACAGTACGCTGTTCAGCGCCAGGTAGTCACGGTAGTTGGCCGGAGAGATACCGCCGGTCGGGCAGAAACGAATGTGGCCGAACGGACCCGCAATCGCCTGCAGGGCTTTCACGCCGCCGTTAGCTTCCGCCGGGAAGAATTTAAACTCTTTCAGGCCATACTGCATACCCAGCATCAGCTCAGATACCGTGCTGATCCCCGGGATCAGCGGGATGGTGCCGTCTTCGGTCGCCGCTTTCAGCAGGGATTCGGTCAGACCCGGGCTGATAGCGAACTGCGCGCCGGCTTCCGTTACCGCTTTCAACTGCTCTACGTTGGTAACCGTGCCCGCGCCGACAATCGCGTCCGGAACTTCTTTGGCAATCGCGCGGATCGCCTCCAGGGCGCACTCGGTGCGCAGGGTAACTTCCAGCACGCGAACGCCGCCCGCCACCAGCGCTTTCGCCATCGGTACCGCGTGTTCCAGCTTTTTCACTACGATAACCGGGACAACCGGACCGGAGGTGAGGATTGCTTCTGCTGTTGTTTTCCAGTTTTTCATCAGGATTTTCTCTCGCCAGATCTAGAAATTAAATCGTCTTAAAAAGTGATGCAGGTTGCGCCCTGCTCCGCGCCAGAGAGCTTCTCACGCAGCGCCCCAAACATCTCCCGACCGGTTCCCACGCGCGACGCGCTGAGGTCAGGGATATGCGGCTGACGCGCCGCCAGTTCGGCCTCATCCACCAGCAGCGTCAGTTCCCCCGTCTGTCCGTTCACGCGAATAAGATCGCCATCGCGCACTTTCGCCAGCAAGCCGCCATCATACGCTTCAGGCGTGACGTGAATGGCTGACGGGACTTTACCGGAGGCGCCAGAGAGTCGGCCATCGGTCACCAGCGCTATTTTGAAACGGCGGTCCAATAATACACCAAGTGGCGGCATAAGTTTATGTAATTCTGGCATCCCGTTCGCTTTTGGCCCCTGATGACGGACCACCACCACGCAGTCTTTGTCCAGCAGCCCCGCTTCAAAGGCCGGCAACACGTCGTGCTGGCTCTCGAATACCACCGCCGGCGCTTCAATCACTTGGTTCTCCACCGGGACCGCCGAAGTTTTCATCACCGCGCGTCCCAGGTTGCCGCTCAGCACCTTGGTGCCGCCGTGGCGGGAGAATGGTTTTTCAAAGGTCGCGATGACCTGGTCGTCCAATGGCGCTGTCGCCCCTTCGCGCCAGTCCAGCTCGCCGTTATTCAGCCATGGCTCCAGGGTGTAGCGCGACAGGCCAAAGCCGGCCACGGTGTGAACATCCTCATGCAGCAGGCCGCCTTTCAGCAGCTCGCGCACCAGTACCGGAACGCCGCCTGCCGCCTGGAAGTGGTTGATATCCGCCGGGCCGTTGGGATAGAGGCGCGCCAGCAGCGGCACCACGTCTGACAGGTCGGAGAAATCGTCCCAGTTAATGATAATTCCCGCCGCGCGGGCCATCGCCACCAGGTGCATAGTGTGGTTGGTGGAGCCACCGGTCGCCAGCAGCGCCACGATGCCGTTGACCACCACTTTTTCGTCAAACATCTTGCCCAGCGGCATCCACTCATTGCCGTTGCCGGTCATGCGGGTGACCTGGCGCGCGGCGGCGGCGGTCAGTGCTTCCCGCAGCGGAGCATCCGGATGGACAAAGGACGAGCCCGGCAGCTGCATGCCCATAAATTCGACCACCATCTGGTTGGTGTTCGCCGTTCCGTAGAAAGTACAGGTCCCCGGCGCGTGATAAGAGGCGGCTTCGGACTCCAGGAGCGCCATACGGTCAACTTTCCCTTCTGCATACAGCTGGCGAATGCGAACCTTCTCTTTATTCGGCAGGCCGCTGGCCATCGGACCGGAGGGAATAAAGACCGACGGCAGATGGCCAAATGAGAGCGCCGCCATGGTCAGACCGGGAACAATTTTATCGCAGACCCCGAGATACAGGGCCCCGTCGAACATGTTATGCGACAGGCCGATGGCGGCGGACATAGCGATCACCTCGCGGCTCAGGAGTGAAAGCTCCATCCCGTCCTGCCCCTGCGTTACGCCGTCGCACATCGCCGGCACGCCGCCGGCGACCTGGCCGACCGCATTGGCGCTGTGCAGCGCTTTGCGGATGATCTCCGGGTAGTGTTCATAGGGCTGGTGAGCGGACAACATGTCGTTGTAGGAGGTGATGATGGCAATGTTGTTGCGCAACATGCTCTTCAGGGAGGCTTTGTCGTCAGCCTGGCAGGCCGCGAATCCGTGAGCCAGATTGCCGCAGGCCAGTTGCGCACGATGCACGGTGTCGGTTTTGGCCTGGTTAATCCTTGCGAGGTAAGCCGCGCGGGTGTCACGCGACCGTTCGATAATGCGATTTGTTACCCGTAACATTGTCGAATTCATAAAGGCTCCTCAAATTTTTATCTGTCCGGCCGCTGCGTGATGACGTGTTGACGTGGTAAAGGCCACAAACACCAGCGCTCAGGGGCAAAATGTCTGCAGGCAGTGTAATAAAAAAAGCCCCGTGGGTGAATCCTCACGGGGCTTAAAAGATTAAAAAGCGTGCGACTTTCTGCGTCAGATCATGTTACCGGTAAAATAATCCTGACGGATTAGCCTCCAGCCTTACTCGAACTCGTTCCATGAACGACCGTCGCGAGTGATCATGGCCACCGACGCAACCGGTCCCCAGGTCCCGGCCTGATAGGGTTTCGGCGCATCGCGGTCGGCTGCCCAGGCTTCGGTAATGGAGTCAACCCATTTCCACGCCTCTTCTACTTCGTCGCGGCGAACGAACAGCGCCTGGATGCCACGCATGGTCTCCAGCAGCAGACGTTCATAGGCATCGGCCAGATGCGTCTGGTTGAAGGTTTCGGAGTAGCTCAGATCCAGTTTAGTGATCTGCAGGTTATGTTTATGATCGAGGCCCGGCACTTTGTTCAGTACCTGGATATCTACCCCTTCGTCCGGCTGCAGGCGAATGGTCAGCTTGTTCTGCGGCAGCTCCTGCCAGGTCTCTTTAAACAGATTCAGTTCCGGGGTTTTGAAGTAAACCACTACCTCTGAGCATTTGGTCGGCAGACGTTTGCCGGTGCGCAGATAGAACGGTACGCCAGCCCAGCGCCAGTTATCGATATCGACGCGGATCGCCACGAAGGTTTCGGTGTTGCTGGTCTTGTTGGCCCCCTCCTCTTCGAGATAGCCAGGCACTTTTTTGCCCTGGGCAAAGCCGGCGGTATACTGGCCGCGAACGGTTTTCTCGCGCACGTTGGAGCGGTCAATACGGCGCAGGGATTTCAGCACCTTGACCTTTTCATCACGGATGCTGTCGGCGCTGAGATCGGACGGCGGCGACATGGCAATCATGCACAGGATCTGCAGCAGGTGGTTCTGGATCATGTCGCGCATTTGCCCGGCCTGGTCGAAGTAACCCCAGCGCCCTTCAATACCCACCTCTTCCGCGACGGTGATTTCGACGTGATCGATGGTGCGGCAGTCCCAGTTATTGACGAACAGGGAGTTGGCGAAGCGCAGCGCCAGCAGGTTGAGGACCGTCTCTTTACCGAGATAGTGGTCGATACGGTAGACCTGACACTCTTCAAAAAACTCGCCGACCTGGTCGTTGATTTCACGGGAGGTTTCCAGCGAGGTGCCGAGCGGTTTTTCCATGACCACGCGCGCAGGCTTGGCATTGAGCTTCGCTTCGCCCAGCCCTTTACAGATCGCGCCAAAGGTGCTCGGCGGCATGGCGAAATAGTTGATGGTGACACGGTTCTTTTGATCCAGCATCTCACCCAGGCGGGTGAAGCCGCTGGTGTCATTGACGTCAAGATTACAGAACTCCAGGCGTCCGCTCAGGGTATCCCACAAACCTTCATCAATTTTTTCCTTCATGAAGGTTTCCAGCGCTTCGCGCACGACTTTGGTATAAGCCGCTTTATCCCAGTCGGCACGGCCGACGCCAATGATTCTGGTGTCAGCGTGGATCTGGCCCGCCTTTTCAAGCTGATACAGGGAAGGCAACAATTTACGCCGCGCCAGGTCGCCCTTCGCGCCGAAAATGACCAGGTCGCATGCCTGGGCCGTTTGCGTTACCGCCATGTCATTCTCCTCAGTTGATAGTCTGGTGCTTTTGCCAGGCTATATTTGTAATTTTCTTACACTGCACTGTACTGTGTTTACGTATTTCCCGAAAGCCTTCCCCTTCGTTTGCGGCGGTAAAACCGCACAGGGTGAAAACATTCGGCGATGATTTGGGCATTCGGCCGTTATTGTTCGTTGTTTGTACCTGGTTCAGGTCAGTAAAATACGACCCTGATCATGTAATGAAAAAAAACAACATCATTTCACGTCATTCCTCACCGCTTGCGCTTGCGGAGGGGTATATTCTTGCTAAAACGCCCAATGATTTCACCCATTAATGAAATCGTTTCCATTGATGAGCGCCCTGTTACTAATGAACATGCTGGAAAAAATCCAGTCCCGACTGGAACACCTTAGCAAATCTGAACGCAAAGTGGCGGAAGTGATCCTCGCCACCCCCGAGCAGGCCATTCATTCGAGCATCGCCGCCCTCGCCCTTGAGGCCGGGGTTAGCGAACCGACCGTCAATCGCTTCTGCCGTAGTCTCGAAACCCGCGGATTCCCTGACTTCAAACTGCATCTGGCCCAGAGCCTTGCGCACGGCACGCTCTATGTTAACCGGAATGTCGATGAAGACGACAGCGTTGAGTCATACACGGGAAAAATATTCGAATCGGCCATGGCGAGTTTAGATCAGGTGCACCATTCTCTCGACATGTCGGCGGTAAATCGCGCGGTGGATCTGCTGACTCAGGCCAAAAAAAATCGCCTTTTTCGGCCTCGGCTCCTCAGCGGCGGTCGCTCACGACGCGATGAACAAATTTTTCCGCTTTAACGTGCCGGTCATCTATTCCGACGACATTGTCCTGCAACGCATGAGCTGTATGAATTGCGATGACGATGATGTGGTGGTGATTATCTCGCATACCGGAAGAACCAAGAGCCTGGTGGAGCTGGCGCAGCTGGCTCGTGAAAACGATGCCATGGTGATCGCGCTCACCTCCGCCGGTACGCCGCTAGCCAGGGAAGCCACGCTCGCCATTACCCTTGATGTGCCGGAAGATACCGACATCTATATGCCGATGGTCTCCCGTTTGGCCCAGTTGACCGTCATTGACGTGTTGGCGACTGGCTTTACCTTGCGTCGGGGGGCAAAATTCAGAGATAACTTGAAGAGGGTCAAGGAAGCGCTGAAGGAATCGCGTTTTGATAAAGAACCATTCGTACCCAGTGATAATCAATAAAAGTTGATAACAAGCAGTACCCCATTACACCTTCGATAACGATCCGGCTGTGCGACGTTGCAGGCTGGCGCTACCGAATCCATGTTCACGCAACACCAAAGTTGTATCAGTCAACGGAGTATTACATGTCCAGAAGGCTTCGCAGAACCAAAATCGTTACTACCTTAGGCCCGGCAACTGACCGCGATAACAACCTGGAAAAGGTTATCGCCGCGGGCGCAAACGTAGTACGTATGAACTTCTCTCACGGCACCCCGGAAGATCATCAGCTCCGTGCCGATAAAGTGCGTGAGATTGCGGCAAAACTGGGCCGTCATGTGGCCATCCTCGGCGACCTCCAGGGACCAAAAATTCGCGTATCGACCTTCAAAGAAGGCAAAATTTTCCTCAACGTCGGCGATAAATTCCTGCTCGACGCAAACCTTGGCAAAGGCGAAGGCGACAAAGAGAAAGTCGGGATCGACTATAAAGGCCTGCCGGCGGACGTCGTGCCGGGCGATATCTTATTGCTCGACGATGGTCGCGTGCAGCTGAAAGTCCTCGAAGTTCAGGGGATGAAAGTGTTCACTGAAGTGACCGTCGGCGGCCCGTTGTCCAACAACAAAGGGATCAACAAGCTGGGCGGCGGCCTGTCTGCCGAAGCGCTGACCGACAAAGATAAAGCTGATATCGTCACCGCCGCTAAAATCGGCGTCGACTACCTGGCCGTCTCTTTCCCGCGCTGCGGCGAAGACCTGAACTACGCCCGTCGCCTGGCGCGCGATGCCGGCTGCGATGCGAAAATCGTCGCCAAAGTTGAGCGTGCCGAAGCGGTTTGCGATCAGGATGCGATGGACGACGTGATCCTCGCCTCCGATGTGGTAATGGTTGCCCGTGGCGACCTCGGCGTCGAGATCGGCGATCCTGAGCTGGTGGGCATCCAGAAAGCGCTGATCCGTCGTGCCCGTCAGCTGAACCGTTCCGTCATCACCGCCACCCAGATGATGGAGTCGATGATCACCAACCCGATGCCGACTCGCGCGGAAGTGATGGACGTGGCCAACGCCGTGCTGGATGGTACCGATGCGGTGATGCTCTCCGCGGAGACCGCTGCCGGTCAGTATCCTTCGGAAACCGTGGCCGCGATGGCGCGCGTGTGTCTGGGCGCGGAAAAAATCCCTAGCCTCAACGTCTCCAAACACCGTCTGGACGTCCAGTTCGACAACGTAGAAGAAGCAATTGCCATGTCGGCGATGTATGCCGCCAACCACCTGAAAGGCATCACCGCCATCATCACCATGACCGAATCGGGCCGTACCGCGCTGATGACTTCGCGCATTAGCTCCGGTCTGCCGATTTTCGCCCTCTCCCGCCACGAGCGCACCCTGAACCTGACCGCCCTCTACCGCGGGGTGACGCCGGTGTTCTTCGACAGCCAGAATGACGGGGTGGCCGCCGCGCACGACGCCGTCAATCTGCTGCGGGACAAAGGCTATCTGGTCTCCGGCGACCTCGTGGTCGTTACCCAGGGTGACGTGATGAGCACCATCGGCAGCACCAACACCACCCGTATCCTCACCGTCGAGTAAGCGCGGTAGAGATAAAAAAGCCTCCTGACGGAGGCTTTTTTTATTTCTTTTTCGGGAACAGCTCTTTGCGTTTATAGGGCTCGATTTCACCCGGCTTGCGCGTTTTCAGCAGCTTCAGGATCCAGGTATACTGCTCGGTGTGCGGCTTAACAAACACTTCCACTTCTTCGTTCATCCGCCGGGCGATGGTCGTATCGTCAGCGTCCAGCAGATCGTCCATCGGCGGGCGCACCAGCACCGTCAGGCGATGCGTCTTGCCATCGTAGACCGGGAACAGCGGTACGACGCGGGCGCGGCATACTTTCATTAAGCGGCCAATCGCCGGCAGCGTGGCCTTGTAGGTGGCAAAGAAATCCACAAACTCGCTGTGTTCGGCGCCGTGATCCTGATCGGGCAGATAGTAGCCCCAGTAGCCCTGGCGCACCGACTGAATAAACGGTTTGATCCCATCGTTGCGCGCGTGCATACGCCCGCCAAAAACGACGACGCACGGTATTCCACACGTAATCGAACACCGGGTTACCCTGGTTATGGAACATCGCCGCCATCTTCTGCCCGCCGGAGGCCATCAGCATCGCCGGGATATCCACACCCCATGCATGCGGAACGAGAAAAATCACCTTCTCATTATTGCGCTGCATCTCGTCGATGATCGCTTTCCCCTGCCAGTCGACGCGGGCAAGGATTTTCTGCGGATCGCGCAGGCCCAGCTCGGCCATCATCACCATCGCCTGCGGCGCCGAGGCATACATGGCGTCGATAATCGCTTCCCGCTCGTACTCGCTTTTTTCCGGGAAGCAGTACAGCAAATTAATCTGCGCCCGGCGGCGCGAGCTTTTCGCCAGACGCCCTACCAGACGACCGAGTTTGCCGAGGAGCGGATCGCGAAAGGATGGCGGCGTCAGCGCAATACCGGCGAAGGCAAAGACCCCCAGCCAGGCGCCCCAGTAGCGCGGCAGTAAAAAGGATTTTTTCAAACTTAGGGATAAACTCAATATTATTTTTTTTCGTTTCCATGCCCAATCCGCAGATCGACTGCTTAATCAAGATAATGGGATAGTGTAGCGAGACGTCGGGTATCCTACAAAAGAAAAAGCCGGCGCCCTGGGGCACCGGCTTTCCACTGACCGGTGGTTAGTCAAACCGCAGCTGCGGAACGACCTCTTTGACCTGCGCCAGATAGTCGGTCCGGTCGGAACCGCTCAGCCCTTCGGTACGCGGCAGCTTAGCCGTCAGCGGGTTGACCGCCTGCTGGTTGATCCACACTTCGTAGTGCAGGTGTGGCCCGGTAGAGCGTCCGGTATTCCCCGACAGCGCAATGCGATCCCCGCGCTTCACTTTCTGCCCCGGCTTCACTAACAGCTTACGCAGGTGCATGTAGCGAGTGGTATAGGTGCGACCGTGGCGGATCGCGACGTAATACCCGGCAGCGCCGCTGCGTTTGGCCACGACTACTTCACCATCGCCCACCGCCAGCACTGGCGTTCCCTGCGGCATCGCGAAATCGACGCCACGGTGCGGCGCGACGCGGCCGGTGACCGGGTTCAGACGACGCGGATTAAAGTTAGAGGAGACGCGGAACTGACGCGCCGTTGGGAAGCGCATAAAGCCCTTCGCCAGACCCGTGCCGTTGCGGTCGTAGAATTTGCCGTCTTCGGCGCGGATGGCATAGTAATCCTTACCGTCAGAGCGAAGACGCACGCCGAGTAACTGGCTTTGCTCACGTTTGCCGTCGAGCATTTCGCGCGACATCAATACCGAGAATTCGTCGCCTTTCTTCAGCTTACGGAAATCCATCTGCCACTGCATGGCCTTGATCACCGCGCTGATTTCCGTGCTGGTCAGCCCGGCATCACGCGCGCTGGAGACAAAGCTGGCGCCGACGGTGCCCTTCAGCACGCTGTTGACCCAATCGCCTTTCTGCAGCTCGCTGCTCATTTTAAAACCGTTATCCACACGGGTATAGGTGCGGGTCTCGCGGCGGGACATCTCCCAGGTCAGGCTCTGCAGATCGCCGTCGGCGGTCAGGGTCCAGGAGAGCTGCTGGCCAATCTTCAGGTTGCGCAGCTCTTTATCGGCGGAGGAAAGCTGGGCGATATCGCCCATATCGATACCGTACTGGTTCAGAATACTGCTGAGCGTATCGCCGGTCGACACCACATATTCGTGCCCGCCGGCATCGCTATCGGCTTTTTCGTCGAGCTCATCCTGAGGAATGGCTTCTTCTTCCTGCGGGGCCTGATCGATCGGCTCGGAGGCTTCCGGCAGCAGGGAGCGGATCTCGCTTTTTTCCAGTTCAATGGTTCTGACGATGGGGGCGGATTCCGGGTGGTAAATGTAGGGTCGCCAGACGGCGACCGCTAAGGTAAGAACGCTAAGCGACCCCAGCATAACGCGATGAGGTCGTGGCAGATTGTTGAATGCCTGAGTGACAGCGCGGGCTATCTGTTGCACGTATTCACTTCCTCGTTAATCTCCTTTCAGGCAGCTCGAATACTGATTCGCCAGTTGGGTGAGGAATTGCGGGTAACTCGTTTTACCCAGCGTAATTCCTGTCCCCAGTGGATCCAGGGTCCCCATGCGCACAGACGTGCCCCGGGCAACAGCTTCGATAACCGCTGGCCTGAACTGTGGCTCAGCAAAAACGCAAGTGGCTTTCTGCTCAACCAGTTGTGTTCTGATTTCGTGTAAACGCTGCGCACCGGGCTGTATTTCAGGGTTGACGGTAAAGTGCCCCAGCGAGGTCAAACCGTAGTGTTTTTCAAAGTAACCGTAGGCGTCATGAAAAACGAAATAGCCCTTCCCTTTCAGCGGTGCCAGCTCATTGCTCACCTGCTTGTCGGTCGCCGCCAGCGCGGTCTCGAACTGCTGCAGGTTGCTGTCGAGTTTGGCTCGACTCTGCGGCATAAGTTCCAATAATTTATCGTGGATTGCAACCGCCGAAAGCCGCGCTATCTCTGGGGATAACCACAGATGCATATTGTAAATACCGTGATGGTGATCGCCGTCACCTTTTTCTGCTGCGCCATGGTCATGACCATGGTGATCGTCATCGTCGTCCGCCCCGGTGATGAGCAGCGGTTTGACCCCATCCAGCTCGGCAATCGTCACCTTTTTATTCGCCGCAATGCTTTGCGTCGACTTATCCATAAAGGCTTCCATTTCCGGACCAATCCACACCACTAAGTCTGCGTTCTGTAAGCGTTTTACATCAGAAGGACGGAGGGAATAATCATGCTCGGAGGCGCCATCGGGCAGCAGCACCTGGGTCTCGGTCACCCCATCGGCGATGGCCGCCGCAATAAAGCCCAGCGGTTTCATAGAAGTCACCACGGCGGCGCTGGCCAGCGGTACCTGCGCGAACAAAAAAACAGCGCCAAGTCCAGCGCAAAGAAGCGTATTTTTATGTAACATAATGCGTCTAGTCATCGAAATAAGTGAGTGTGATGTGATATTATAACATTCACTAGCTTGTGCAACCCCTAAATTACTATGACAAACCTTGTAACGCTGGAAAATGTCTCGGTGGCCTTTGGCCAACGCCGCGTGTTGTCTGACATCTCGCTGGCTCTCACGCCAGGCAAAATCTTAACCCTGCTGGGCCCCAACGGCGCCGGCAAATCGACCCTTGTGCGGGTGGTCCTCGGGCTGGTAGCACCGACAGAGGGTGTTATCAAGCGTGACGCACGCCTGCGCATCGGCTATGTGCCGCAGAAACTGCATCTGGACGCCACGCTGCCGCTGACCGTCAGCCGCTTCCTGCGTTTGCGCCCGGGCACCCGTAAAGACGACATCCTGCCGGCGCTGAAGCGCGTGCAGGCGGGGCATCTGATCGATGCGCCGATGCAAAAGCTCTCCGGCGGCGAAACGCAGCGCGTACTGCTGGCCCGCGCCCTGCTCAACCGTCCGCAGCTGCTGGTGCTGGATGAACCGACCCAGGGTGTTGACGTCAACGGCCAGGTGGCGCTCTACGATCTTATCAACCAGCTGCGCCATGAACTGGACTGCGCGGTGCTAATGGTATCCCACGATCTGCATCTGGTGATGGCCAAAACCGACGAAGTTCTGTGCCTGAACCAGCATATCTGCTGCTCTGGCGCACCGGAGGTGGTCTCCATGCACCCGGAGTTTATCTCCATGTTCGGCCCGCGCGGCGCGGAACAGCTGGGGATATACCGCCACCACCATAATCACCGCCACGACCTTCAGGGGCGAATTGTACTGCGTCGGGGAAACAGCCGCTAATGATTGAACTTCTGTTACCTGGCTGGCTTGCCGGGATGATGCTGGCCTGCGCCGCTGGTCCGCTGGGCTCCTTTGTGGTCTGGCGCCGCATGTCTTATTTCGGCGACACGCTGGCGCATGCATCTCTGCTCGGCGTCGCTTTCGGTTTATTGCTTAACGTCAATCCGTTCTATGCGGTGATCGCCGTGACCCTGCTGCTGGCTGGCGGGCTGGTGTGGCTGGAAAAACGACCGCATCTGGCGATCGATACCCTGCTGGGCATCATGGCGCACAGCGCGCTGTCCCTGGGGCTGGTGGTGGTCAGTCTGATGTCTAACGTCCGCGTCGATCTGATGGCGTACCTGTTCGGCGATCTGCTGGCGGTTACGCCGCAGGACCTGATCGCCATTGCCATTGGCGTGGTGATTGTGATTGGCATTCTGCTCTGGCAGTGGCGGAATCTGCTGGCGATGACCATCAGTCCGGACCTGGCGTTTGTCGACGGCGTGAAGCTGCAGCGGGTCAAGCTGCTGTTGATGCTGGTCACCGCCCTGACTATCGGCGTGGCGATGAAGTTCGTCGGGGCGCTGATCATTACTTCCCTGCTGATTATCCCGGCCGCCACCGCCCGCCGTTTTGCCCGTACGCCGGAGCAGATGGCCGCCGTGGCGGTGGGCGTGGGCATGCTGGCCGTTACCGGCGGGTTAACCTTCTCGGCTTTCTATGATACCCCGGCCGGGCCGTCGGTGGTGCTCTGCGCCGCGGTGCTGTTTATTCTCAGCATGACGAAAAAAGCCGCCAGCTGAAAATGAAAAAGCCCGGTCACTCTGCTGACCGGGCTTCACCATGAACTGCTCAACCGCAACGCGCTACGGCATTTCCGGCGGCGTAATCCCGAAATGATTCCAGGCGCGCACCGTCGCCATTCTTCCCCGCGGCGTACGCTGCAGAAAGCCCTGCTGAATTAAGTAGGGCTCCAGTACATCTTCAATGGTTTCCCGCTCTTCGCCAATCGCGGCGGCGAGGTTATCCAGCCCCACCGGGCCGCCAAAGAACTTATCTATCACCGCCAGCAGCAGCTTACGGTCCATATAGTCGAAGCCTTCCGCATCGACGTTAAGCATATCCAGCGCCTGGGCGGCAATATCGGCGGAGATGGTGCCGTCGTGGCGCACTTCCGCGAAGTCACGCACCCGGCGCAGCAGACGGTTGGCAATACGCGGCGTGCCGCGTGAACGGCGGGCTACTTCCAGCGCGCCCTCGTCGCTCATCTCCAGCCCCATATGGCGGGCGCTGCGGCTGACAATATGCTGCAGATCGGGGATCTGATAGAACTCCAGACGCTGCACGATGCCAAAGCGGTCGCGCAGCGGCGAGGTCAACGAACCGGCGCGGGTGGTGGCGCCGATCAGGGTAAACGGCGGCAGATCGATCTTGATGGAACGCGCCGCGGGACCTTCGCCAATCATAATATCCAGCTGGTAGTCTTCCATTGCCGGATAGAGCACCTCTTCCACCACCGGCGAGAGGCGATGGATCTCATCGATAAACAGAACATCGTGCGGTTCGAGGTTGGTGAGCATCGCGGCGAGATCGCCCGCCTTCTCCAGCACCGGGCCGGAGGTGGTACGCAGATTCACCCCCATTTCATTGGCGACGATATTGGCCAGGGTGGTTTTCCCCAACCCTGGCGGGCCAAAAATCAGCAGGTGATCGAGGGCGTCGCCGCGCAGCTTCGCCGCCTGGATAAAGATCTCCATCTGCGAACGCACCTGCGGCTGGCCGACATACTCTGCCAGCAATTTTGGGCGGATGGCGCGGTCAGCGGCCTCTTCAAAGCCGCTGCTGTCTGCCGATACCAGCCGGTCTGCTTCAATCATCCCTTACCTCACAACGCAGCGCGCAGCGCTTCGCGAATTAGCGTTTCACTGTTGGCGTCCGGACGCGCGATCTTGCTGACCATCCGGCTGGCCTCCTGCGGTTTATAGCCCAGCGCGACCAGCGCGGCAACCGCTTCCTGCTCGGCATCGTCCGCCGTTGGGCCTGCCGGCGAGGTCAGCACCAGATCGGCCGCCGGGGTGAACAGGTCGCCGTGCAGCCCTTTGAAGCGGTCTTTCATCTCAACGATCAGACGTTCAGCGGTTTTTTTGCCAATCCCCGGCAGCTTCACCAGCGAGGCGACCTCTTCCCGTTCAACGGCGTTGACGAACTGCTGCGCCGACATGCCGGAGAGGATCGCCAGCGCCAGCTTGGGCCCCACGCCGTTGGTTTTAATCAGCTCTTTAAACAGGGTACGTTCCTGTTTGTTGTTAAACCCATACAGCAGCTGGGCATCTTCACGCACCACAAAGTGGGTGAAGACGATCGCCTCCTGCCCGGCCTCCGGCAGCTCATAGAAGCAGGTCATTGGCATATGCACTTCATAGCCGACGCCCGCCGTTTCCAGCAACACCAGCGGGGGTTGTTTTTCGAGAATGATGCCTCTGAGTCTGCCTATCACGTGGGGCTCCTGCGTTATGGTCTAAGTATCTGGCGGTATCATAAAAAAAGGCTGGATAGATATCCAGCCTGATTTGCGATTATCGTAAGCGCCCCCGCGCCAGATTGAGCCGGGTCTCGCTGATCTGAGCGGCATTCTGGCTGACATGGCAATGGGTGATGGCAATCGCCAGCGCATCCGCCGCATCCGCCTGCGGATTGGCGGGCAGCTTGAGCAAGGTGCGCACCATATGCTGGACCTGGCTCTTTTCGGCGCTGCCAATCCCGACCACGGTCTGCTTGACCTGACGGGCGGCGTATTCAAACACCGGCAGCGCCTGATTGGTCGCTGCGACGATCGCCACCCCGCGCGCCTGCCCGAGCTTTAACGCCGAGTCGGCATTCTTGGCCATAAAGACCTGCTCAATGGCGAAATAGTCGGGCTGGAACTGGGTGATGATCTCCGTCACCCCGGCGTAGATCAGCTTCAGCCGCGACGGCAGATCGTCCACTTTGGTGCGGATGCATCCGCTGCCCAGGTAGCTCAGCTGCCGCCCAACCTGGCGGATCACGCCATAACCGGTAACGCGCGACCCCGGGTCAATGCCGAGAATAATAGCCATCACGCGCCTCCGGTTAACCGTGGATGCGGCTGCATCACAGGGTGGCTGCGACCTCGTCGGAGATCTCGCCGTTATGGTACACTTCCTGCACGTCGTCGCAGTCTTCCAGCATATCGATCAGACGCAGCAGCTTCGGCGCCGTCTCGGCATCCATATCCGCTTTGGTGGACGGAATCATTGAGACTTCGGCAGCGTCGGCTTTCAGGCCGGCGGCTTCCAGCGCGTCGCGCACAGCGCCCATCTCTTCCCAGGCGGTGTAGACGTCGATGGCGCCGTCGTCATAGGTCACCACGTCTTCTGCGCCTGCTTCCAGCGCCGCTTCCATGATAGTGTCTTCATCGCCTTTCTCGAAGGAGATAACGCCTTTCTTGCTGAACAGGTAGGAGACGGAACCGTCGGTGCCGAGGTTACCCCCGGTTTTGGTGAAGGCGTGACGCACTTCCGCAACGGTACGGTTACGGTTGTCGGACAGACATTCCACCATCACCGCGGTGCCGCCAGGGCCGTAACCTTCATAAATGATGGTTTCCATGTTCGCGTCTTCATCGCCGCCGACGCCGCGCGCGATGGCGCGGTTCAGGGTGTCGCGAGTCATGTTGTTAGACAGCGCTTTATCAACGGCCGCACGCAGACGCGGGTTGGAAGCCGGATCGCCGCCGCCCAGACGCGCGGCGGTGACCAGCTCGCGAATGATTTTCGTAAAGATTTTACCGCGTTTGGCATCCTGTGCCGCTTTGCGGTGTTTGGTGTTGGCCCATTTACTATGACCTGCCATAAAAAACTCTCCAAAAAGCGCGCCCTTTCAGGCGGCGTTAATTACAAATTCTTCAATCGCCTGCCGGTTGCTCCACGACTTGGTCAGCGCAGCGGCTTCCGTCGCGCTGACCCAGCGATAGGCCAGATGTTCGGTGAAAGTAATCTCCCGCTCATGAGGCAGCGCAAGACAGAACCAGAATTCCGTATTGCGCTCTACACCCGGCGCATAGCGATGACGCAAATGAGAAAATATCTCGAACTCCACCGTGCGCTGACAGTCGATTAAGGTCAGTTGCTCGCAGGCAACGTCAATGGCGACCTCTTCCTTTACTTCACGCGCGGCGGCCTGCAGCGCGGTCTCTCCAGCTTCCAGGCTGCCGGTGACCGACTGCCAGAACGCGGGATCGTCGCGCCGCTGCAACATCAGCACCCGTTTCGTATCTTCGGCGTAAATCACCACCAGCACCGAAACGGGCAGCTTAAATGACATATTACTTGTTCTCCAGAGACGCTTTTGCCTCTTTCTCCACAACCTGAATACCCAGTTCACCGAGCGCCGCCGGATTGGCGAAGCTTGGCGCTTCGGTCATCAGGCAGGCGGCCGCGGTGGTTTTCGGGAAAGCGATAACGTCGCGGATGTTATCGGTACCGGTCAGCAGCATGGTCAGACGGTCAAGACCGAAGGCCAGACCCGCATGCGGCGGCGTACCGTACTTCAGCGCATCCAGCAGGAAGCCGAATTTCTCACGCTGTTCCTGTTCGTTAATGCCCAGAATACCAAATACGGTCTGCTGCATCTCGCCGCGGTGGATACGCACCGAACCGCCGCCGACTTCATAACCGTTAATGACCATATCGTAGGCGTTGGCCACGGCCTCTTCCGGCGCGGCTTTCAGCTCATCCGCGGTCATATCTTTCGGCGAGGTGAACGGATGGTGCATCGCCGTCAGGCCGCCTTCGCCGTCGTCTTCGAACATCGGGAAGTCGATCACCCACAGCGGCGCCCATTTGCTCTCGTCAGTCAAACTCAGGTCTTTACCCAGCTTCAGACGCAGCGCGCCCAGCGCGTCGGCCACTACTTTCTTGTTGTCGGCGCCGAAGAAGATCATGTCTCCATCCTGCGCGCCGGTGCGGTCAAGGATCGCTTCCACGATTTCAGCGGTCAGGAATTTGGCCACCGGGCTGTTGATCCCGTCCATGCCTTTGGCACGCTCGGTCACTTTAATATAGGCCAGCCCTTTCGCGCCGTAGATCTTCACAAAGTTGCCGTATTCGTCAATCAGCTTGCGGGTCAGAGAGGCCCCGCCCGGGACGCGCAGGGCCGCCACGCGCCCTTTCGGATCGTTGGCCGGGCCGGCAAAGACCGCGAATTCCACAGACTTCAGCAGGTCGGCGACGTCCACCAGCTCCATCGGGTTACGCAGATCCGGTTTATCGGAGCCATAGCGACGTTCGGCTTCGGCGAAGGTCATGATCGGGAACTCGCCCAGGTCGACGCCTTTCACTTCCAGCCACAGCTGACGCACCATCGCCTCCATGATCTCACGCACCTGCGGCGCGGTCATAAAGGAGGTTTCCACGTCGATCTGGGTGAATTCAGGCTGACGGTCGGCACGCAGGTCTTCATCGCGGAAGCATTTGACGATCTGATAGTAGCGGTCGAAGCCGGACATCATCAGCAGCTGTTTGAACAGCTGCGGCGACTGCGGCAGCGCGTAGAATTTGCCTTTGTGCACGCGGGAAGGCACGAGGTAATCGCGGGCGCCTTCCGGGGTGGCTTTAGTCAGCATCGGGGTTTCGATGTCGAGGAAGCCATGGTCGTCCATAAAGCGGCGCACAAAGCTGGTAATTTTCGCGCGGGTTTTCAGGCGCTGCGCCATCTCCGGACGACGCAGGTCGAGGTAGCGGTATTTCAGACGCGCTTCTTCGGTGTTGACGTGATTGGAGTCCAGCGGCAGCGATTCTGAGCGGTTAATGATCGTCAGATCGGAAGCCAGCACTTCGATAGCGCCGGTGGCCATGTCCGCGTTGATGTTTTTCTCTTCACGCGCGCGAACGGTGCCAGTGACCTGAATGCAGAACTCATTACGCAGTTCAGAGGCTAACTTCAACGCATCCGCACGATCCGGATCGAAAAACACCTGAACGATGCCTTCGCGGTCGCGCATATCGATAAAAATGAGGCTACCGAGATCGCGACGGCGGTTGACCCAACCACACAGAGTCACCTGCTGCCCAACGTGGGACTGTCGAAGCTGTCCGCAATATTCTGTACGCATGAGATATCCCTTAACTTAGCCGTCGGCGGATTGTCGTCTGCCCTGCAGGCGACGAGGTCGCAGCTTTAGCTGATGTCACAACTGAATGAAAAAAGGCGGCTATTATACTGGAAATTCTGTCGTTCGATAAGTCCGACGCACGATGTACGCTGCTTTGCTGCGCGCTTAACGTCCACACTCACATAAATTAACAAAATTTGTTACTCTTTTGCTGAAGCCGCAAAGGTATTGTAGCCGCCTGACAACAGATGAAGATACGGGGATACCATGTTAGAACTCAATGCAAAAAACACGGCGCTGGTGGTAATCGATCTGCAGGAAGGCATTCTGCCTTTCGCCGGCGGCCCGCATCGGGCTGACGAGGTGGTGGCGCGCGCCGCTCGCCTGGCAGACAAGTGCCGGCAACAGGGTTCGCCGGTCATCATGGTCCGCGTGGGCTGGTCGGCCGATTTCGCCGAAGCGCTGAAACAGCCTGTCGACGCTCAGGCCGGGGCGCATACGCTGCCCGAAAACTGGTGGACCTACCCGGCCACGCTGGGTAAGCAGGAGAGCGATATCGAAGTGACCAAACGCCAGTGGGGCGCGTTCTATGGCACCGACCTTGAGCTTCAGCTGCGCCGCCGCGGGATCGACACCATTATTCTCTGCGGCATCTCCACCAACATCGGCGTCGAATCCACCGCCCGCAATGCCTGGGAGCTGGGTTTTAACCTGGTCATCGCTGAAGATGCCTGCAGCGCCGCCTCCGCCGAGCAGCATCAGGGCAGTATGACGCATATTTTCCCGCGCATCGGCCGGGTGCGCAGTACCGAGGAGATCCTCACGGCGCTATGATTTATATTGGGCTTCCCCAGTGGTCGCACCCGAAATGGGTGCGCCTTGGCATCACCAGCCTTGAAGAGTACGCCCGCCACTTTAACTGCGTGGAGGGCAACACCACCCTGTATGCGCTACCAAAGCCGGAGATTGTCGCCCGCTGGTATGAACAGACTCACGATGACTTCCGCTTCTGCTTCAAATTTCCGGCCACCATCTCGCACCAGGCCGCCCTGCGCCATTGCGACGAGTTAAGCAGTGAATTTTTTGCCCGCCTGGCGCCGCTGGCCTCGCGCATCGGCCAGTACTGGCTGCAGCTGCCGGCGACGTTCGGTCCTCGCGATCTCCCCGCGCTATGGCATTTTCTCGACGGACTGCCGAAGGATTTCACCTACGGCGTCGAAGTTCGTCATCCCGAGTTTTTCGCCAAAGGGGAAGCGGAACAGCAGCTCAACCGCGGGCTGCACGAGCGTAACGTCAACCGCGTGATCCTCGACAGCCGCCCGGTCCATAGCGCTGCGGCCACCAGTCCGGCGATGATCGATGCCCAACAAAAGAAACCGAAGGTGCCGGTACATGCGGTGATGACCGCCCGACAGCCAATGGTGCGCTTTATCGGCGGTGACGATATGGCCCATAACCGGGAACTGTTTCGCGTCTGGCTTCAGACCCTGGCGAAGTGGCATCAGTCGGGGACCCCGTGGTTGTTCCTGCATACTCCGGACATTGCCTTCGCCCCGGCGCTGGTGGATACCCTGTGGGGTGACCTGCGCGCTGCCCTGCCGGCGGCAGGAAATGCGCCGTCGATTCCGCAGCAATCTTCTCTTTTCTGATATCCTGCTATCATATCCGGAGCCATCTGCCAGAGTTAAAGGGAGTTTTCGTATGGTCAGCGCGCTGTATGCCGTTTTAGGTGCGTTATTGTTAGTGAAGTTCTCATTTGACGTGGTGCGTCTGCGCACCCAATACCATGTAGGCTACGGTGACGGCGGCTTTAGCGAGCTGCAGGTTGCCATCCGCGTTCACGGCAATGCCGTCGAATATGTGCCGATTGGCCTCATTTTGCTGTTATTTATGGAGATGAACGGCGCTCAGACCTGGATGGTGCACGTTTGCGGGATTTTATTGATTGTCGGGCGACTGATGCACTCCTGGGGCTTTCATCACCGCGTCTACTACTGGCGCCGCTCCGGCATGAGCGCCACCTGGTGCGCGTTGTTGCTAATGGTGCTGGCCAATCTTTGGTATATGCCCTGGGAGTTGGTTTTCTCCCTCCGTTAGCGCACAATACGCCGTTTTCGTTTTTTCGGGTTTAACGTTATGTCTCACCGCGATACGCTTTTTTCCGCGCCGATTGCCAGCCTCGGCGACTGGACCTTTGATGAACGGGTTGCTGAAGTCTTCCCCGATATGATCCAGCGTTCTGTGCCCGGCTACTCCAATATCATCTCGATGATCGGCATGCTGGCCGAGCGCTTCGTTCAGCCCAACACTCAGGTTTACGATCTTGGCTGTTCGCTGGGCGCCGCCACCCTCTCCGTGCGCCGCAATATTAGCCATCCGGGCTGTCGCATTATCGCTATCGATAACTCGCCCGCGATGGTGGAGCGCTGCCGTCGCCATATTGACGCTTATAAAGCGCCGACGCCGGTCGAAGTGATTGAAGGGGATATCCGCGACGTGACCATTGAAAACGCCTCGCTGGTGATCCTGAACTTTACTATTCAGTTCCTTGAGCCGGGCGATCGCCAGGCGATCCTCAACAAAGTCTATCAGGGGCTGAATCCGGGCGGCGCGCTGGTGCTCTCGGAAAAATTCAGCTTCGAAGACGCCCACGTTGGCGAACTGTTGTTCAATATGCATCATGACTTTAAGCGCGCCAACGGCTACAGCGAACTGGAGATCAGCCAGAAACGCAGCATGCTGGAAAATGTGATGCTGACGGACTCTGTCGAAACCCATAAAGCCCGCCTGCGTCAGGCTGGGTTTGAACATGCCGAACTGTGGTTCCAGTGCTTTAACTTTGGCTCGCTGGTGGCCGTGAAAGCCGGGGAGCAGGCATGATCGACTTCAGTAACTTCTATCAGCTGATCGCCAAAAGCCCGCTGTCTCACTGGCTGGAGACGCTGCCTGCCCAGGTAGCCGCCTGGCAGCGCGATGCCCTGCACGGCAAGTTTCGTGAATGGGAGCGCGCCGTAGAATTTCTGCCGGAGTTAACGCCTTGGCGTCTGGATCTTCTGCACAGCGTCACCGCCGAGAGCGAAACGCCGCTCAGCGAAGGCCATCAGCGGCGGATCGAAAATCTGCTTAAAAACCTGATGCCGTGGCGCAAAGGCCCTTATTCGCTGTACGGCATCAATATCGATACCGAATGGCGATCCGACTGGAAATGGGAGCGCGTTCTGCCGCACCTGTCCGATCTCACTGGCCGGACTATCCTCGACGTGGGCTGCGGCAGCGGCTATCACATGTGGCGGATGATCGGCGCCGGCGCACATCTGGCGGTCGGTATCGATCCCACCCAGCTGTTCCTGTGCCAGTTTGAAGCGGTGCGTAAGCTGCTCGGTAACGACCAGCGGGCGCATTTGCTGCCGCTGGGCATCGAGCAGCTGCCGGCGCTGGAGGCCTTCGACACCGTGTTCTCGATGGGCGTGCTCTACCACCGCCGCTCGCCGCTGGACCATCTGTGGCAGCTGAAAGATCAGCTGGCGCCAGGGGGCGAGCTGGTGCTGGAGACGCTGGTGGTTGAAGGAGATGAAAATACGGTGCTGGTTCCGGGCGACCGCTATGCGCAAATGCGCAACGTCTATTTTATCCCCTCGGCGGCGGCCCTGAAAATGTGGCTGGAGAAGTGCGGGTTTATTGACGTGCGCATCGTCGACGCCTGCGTCACCTCGACAGAGGAGCAGCGACGCACCGAATGGATGACGACCGAATCGCTGGCCGATTTCCTCGACCCACAGGATCAGCGCAAAACGGTGGAAGGCTATCCGGCGCCATTACGGGCTGTGATCATTGCCACCAAACCGGAAACCCAGCAGTCGCTGGCGAAAAAAGCGAGATAAAAAAAGGCCCCTGTTTAATGGGCAGGGGCCTGGTACGGGCAATCATCATATTGGGCGACATGATGTGCAGCAAAAAACCGTTTAACTTCTCCAGGCGGAGATAATCCTTTTCATCTCCGCCACCGCTGCGCCATTCACGGCGTAGCGTCTGTATTCATCGGCATCGGGATCGGCTGACATCGAAACGCCCGGATGACGAAAGCGCATTTCCGACGGCAACCAGTGGCCAGCCGAGCTATGGACCTCTTTCACCCCCGCCTGGAGAAACAGCGGCAGGTTCGCGGCGCGGACTCCCGCACCGGCCATAATGATTGGAGTATCCCCTGCGGCAATAAGTTCCGTAATTAATGAAATACCTTTCTCCGCCGAGGATTGCTGACCGGAAGTCAGGATACGTTTAACCCCCAGCGTCCCCAGCGTTTTCCAGGCCTGACGCGGGTCGGCGCACAGATCGAACGCGCGATGAAAGGTCACCGCCAGCGGCCCCGCCGCGGCCATTACTTTTTTTCATCCGCGGGATATCGACCTGGCCATCAGCATCCAGCACGCCGGTCACCAGCCCGGGAAAGCCCAGATCCCGCACCATGCGAATATCGTTAAGCATCGCGGCGAACTCTTCCTCGGTGTAGCAGAAATCGCCGCCGCGCGGGCGAACGATCGGATGCACCGGGAGAGTAATCGCCTCGCGGGCCGAGACCAGCACCCCATAAGAGGGGGTTAATCCCCCTTCCTGCGGCGCGGCGCAGAGCTCAATACGATCGGCGCCGCAGCGCTCAGCCTCCCGGGCGCACGCCATGCTGTAGCAACACACTTCCAGTACCGCCATTCCTCTCTCCCTGATCCAGACAACCTTTGCAGCATGTCACAATTTCACGCGGCAGACGCCGCGCGGCTTCACACTGTTACGTATCGGCTTGCTCGCTGGCGACGATTTGTTCAATAGACCACGGATGAAATTTGACCGTCACGCTGCCGTCGGTCACCGCCAGGGTGGGGTTCGGCAGGCGCTCATGCTCCCCTTTCGGCGAGCTGGTTTTGACCACGATCCCCGGCTGGCTGAGTCCGTCATCGGCCAGCAGCGCCAGCGCGCGGGCATTTAAGGTTGCCGGATCGCCGGGCAGGACGATTTCGATATGCTCCCAGCCTTCATGGGGATAACGCTTTTCACCCGGCCACGGCAGTTCAACGATATGGAAGCGCCAGTGCGCCACGCAGACCGGCTCCGCCAGTTTGAACAGGCAAATGGGCCGGCCGTTGATCATATTCTCCGACAGCAGGGTGCCGCACTGCTCCAGACCGCGGCGCCAGCGTTCCGCAGTGGTATTCTGATGACAGCGCAGGGAGATATGGTCGGCGTCGAGCCCGGCGATCTCCAGTCCCAGTCGCGCAGTGAAGCGCTGAAGCGCATCGGAAAATCGCGGGAGATCCGCCGTAATATCGGCCAGTTGTTCATTTTGCTGCCAGTTTGCCATGGGTTTGCTCGTCAATAATGCTCGTCAGTAATGAAAAGGTAATTTACCGTGTTTCGGCCTGCGGACCAACCGCCGCCCCGCTGATGGGCAACTGACCGGCGATGGATTGCGCACGCCGGCGCGCCGCGCGCAATGCTGACGGACGGGGACAAATGCAGTATACTCCCGCCCTAATTTGTCCACATTATGGCGCCGCCTCCCTCGGGGGCAGGCGCATTACACGTAAGGTATTCCGGTGAATATTCAGGCTCTTCTCTCAGAAAAAGTCAGCCAGGCCCTGATCGCGGCAGGCGCGCCTGCCGATTGCGAACCCCAGGTCCGCCAGTCAGCAAAAGTTCAGTTCGGCGACTATCAGGCCAACGGCGTGATGGCTGTCGCCAAAAAGCTGGGTATGGCGCCGCGACAACTTGCAGAGCAGGTACTGTCTCATCTCGACCTCAACGGCATTGCCAACAAGGTTGAAATCGCCGGGCCGGGCTTTATCAATATTTTCCTCGACCCCGCGTTTCTGGCGGACAACGTCAACCGCGCGCTGCAGTCTGAGCGCCTGGGCGTCACGAAACCGCAGGCGCAGACTATCGTCGTCGACTACTCGGCACCCAACGTAGCGAAAGAGATGCACGTCGGCCATCTGCGTTCGACCATCATTGGCGATGCTTCAGTCCGTACCCTGGAGTTCCTGGGTCATAAGGTGATCCGCGCCAACCACGTCGGCGACTGGGGCACCCAGTTCGGGATGCTGATCGCGTATCTGGAAAAACAGCAGCAGGAAAACGCCGGCGAGATGGCCCTGGCCGACCTCGAAGGTTTCTATCGCGAAGCGAAAAAGCACTATGACGAAGACGAAGCCTTCGCCGAGCGCGCGCGCAGCTACGTGGTTAAGCTGCAGGGCGGTGATGAGTATTTCCTACAGATGTGGCGTAAGCTGGTCGACATCACCATGTCGCAGAACCAGATCACCTACGATCGCCTGAACGTCACCCTGACCCGCGATGACGTGATGGGTGAGAGCCTGTACAACCCGATGCTGCCGGGGATCGTCGCCGATCTGAAAGCCAAAGGGCTGGCGGTTGAGAGCGAAGGCGCTACCGTGGTCTTCCTTGATGAGTACAAAAACAAGGAAGGCGAACCGATGGGCGTCATCATCCAGAAAAAGGATGGCGGCTACCTCTATACCACCACCGATATCGCCTGTGCGAAGTATCGCTATGAAACGCTGCACGCCGACCGCGTGCTCTACTACATCGACTCTCGTCAGCACCAGCACCTGATGCAGGCGTGGACCATCGTGCGCAAGGCAGGCTACGTGCCGGACTCCGTGCCGCTGGAGCACCATATGTTCGGTATGATGCTTGGGAAAGACGGCAAGCCGTTTAAAACCCGCGCCGGCGGTACCGTGAAGCTGGCGGATCTGCTGGACGAAGCGCTGGAGCGCGCCCGTCGCCTGGTGGCCGAGAAGAACCCGGATATGTCGGCTGACGAGCTGGAAAATCTGGCGAAAGTGGTGGGTATCGGCGCGGTTAAATATGCCGACCTGTCGAAAAACCGCACCACCGACTACGTCTTCGACTGGGATAATATGCTGGCGTTCGAAGGCAACACCGCGCCGTATATGCAGTATGCCTATACCCGCGTGCTCTCCGTGTTCCGCAAAGCCGGCATCGACGAAAACGCGATGATCGACGCGCCGGTGGTCATCGCCGAAGATCGCGAAGCTCAGCTGGCCGCGCGCCTGCTGCAGTTTGAAGAGACCCTCTCCGTGGTCGCTCGCGAAGGGACGCCGCACGTGATGTGCGCCTACCTCTACGATCTGGCGGGCCTGTTCTCCGGCTTCTACGAGCACTGCCCGATCCTCAGCGCGGAAAGCGAAGAGACCCGTAACAGCCGTCTGAAGCTGGCGCTGCTCACGGCGAAAACCCTCAAGCTGGGTCTTGATACCCTCGGTATCGAAACCGTCGAGCGTATGTAACAAGCAACCCGGCGAAAGCCGGGTTAGTTTTATTCGGCGCCTCGCCAGCGGGGCGCCCTGCTCAGAAGTACTTGCGTAGATACTCCGTCAGACAAAGGATCGCCATCGCCTGACCGTAGGGCATCGAGGTAAGCGGGATCTGGCGATAAAAATCGAGGTCTGACCCCATCCCGGTGCCAAATGAGGTCTGCAGCAGCTCCCCCTGCGGCGAAATATTCTGCACAATTCCGCGAATCGCTTTTTCAGCCACCCCGGCGTAGTGCTGCCCGACGTAACGCTTGCGCACCGCTTTGAGAATGCCGTAGGCAAAGCCAGCGGTCGCCGAGGCCTCAAGATAAGAGTGCGGGTCGTCCAGCAAGGTATGCCACAGGCCGCTGTCGTCCTGGCATTCTGCCAAGGCGGCAATCTGTGCGTCGAGGACTGTAATCAGATAGCGCCGTACCGCGTTCCCCTCGGGGAGATCCACCAGTTCCAGAAAATCCGGGATCACCATGGTGAGCCAGCTGTTGCCCCGCGCCCAACGCGCCCGGGCAAAGTTATGCCGCCCCTCATAGTTCCAGCCGTGAAACCACAGCCCGGTCTCCCGGTCCATCAGGTTCTGCACATGGAGCAGGAACTGGTAGGTTGCCTCCTCCACATACTGCGGGCGGTTAAGCAGCTTGCCAATTTTGGCTAACGGCAACACGGTCATCATCAGCGTGTCATCCCACATTTGCTGATGGTTCTCCTCCGCCAGAGTCATGTGCTGCATACCGCCCTGCTCGGTGCGCGGCATCTCGTGCATCGCCCACTCCGCCCAGCTCTCCAGCCACGGCAGATACGCCATACGGCCGGTCTCTTCAAAGCGGTAAGCCAGGGTCAGAAACGGGGCCATAGTATTGACGTTTTTGGTCGTTGCCCCCTCGGCGAAGCGGTCGGCAAACCAGCGATCGATGATATCACGCATCTCGATATCGCCGGTTTGCTGGTAATACTGATAGATGCCGTACAGCCCAACGCCGTGGGTCCACTCCCAGCCGGCCCAGCCTTTGGTATCGATCACGCGCCCGTCATCCAGGCGTAGTAAAAATTGCCCGCTCTCATCCTTAATATTCACCAGGTTTTGCGTCACGTTGCGGATCAGCGCCTGCAGTTCGCTGCGGGCGATAAAACGCTCAGGCTGACGCAGTAATGGGCTATGTTTGACCGGCCAAACTTTCATGTTGTTAACCTCGGGTATATGTCGAATTCAAAGCGCCGCCCTTAATGAGCGCCGGGGCAGCAGGTTTATGACGATTCAGATAGCCAATATTGTTATTGCCCCACAGACAGTCGTAAGGCATCCCCGCCAGCAGCTCGACCACCGCGCGGTGTTCCGCACTGGTCTGTTCCGACTGAGCGTAGCCGAGCTCGCGCATTCTGAGGGTCTCGCTGCGCAGGACGCTGTGGGTGTGCAGGTTGAGCTTGAAGCGCAGCGAGACGAGGAAGCCGCAGGCTAACACCACCAGAGTGCCGACGCTGAGGATCAGCAGAATGGTATGGCTGACCCCTTCAGGCTGTATTTTTTGCCCGGAAACAAACCCCGACAACTGCATAATGATCCCCACCAGCATCACCGCCCCCGCCTGCGAGGCTTTGCGGGTCAGGGTCATGATGCCGGCAAAAATCCCCTCCCGGCGCTGGCCGGTGATCGCTTCGTCGACGTCGGCAATATAGGTGTAAGTATTCCACGGTACGTAATTTATCCCGCCGCGTCCCAGTCCGGCGACAGCAGAGATGAGCAGCAATAAGGAATAGACGTCGCTCAGTCCGGCGTAATAGAGCAGCGCGTAGGAGAGTGAGCTCAGGCCAAACAGGACCACCACCATGCGGTACGACGGCGCGGGGCCAAAACGAATGCACAGCGGGATCATGGCGATTACTGCAATAAACTGGAAGATGGCCATCGTCCCCAGCAGGTTCGAGGCGACGGCGGCTTCCTGCATCAGAACAAAGACCACGTAATAGGTAAACACGGCATTGAAGACGTCCTGGGCGATATAGCCCCCCAGATACATGCCGAGGTGCTGGCGGAAAATTTTTATCCGCAGCGTAGAACTCAGCTCAATCACCAGGCGATTGAGGCTCTGAGCAAGGGTTAAGTTTTGTTTTTCCGCTTCCGCCCGCAGGGCCGCTTCCGACCACGCCTCCCGCGGTCGTTCCCAGGTGAAACACCAGACCAGAGTCAGCATCACCGCGCACAGCACCGAGAACACCAGACTGGCATAGAAGAACGAGCTGGCATTATCTTTGCCGAGCCAGGAGAGAAGGATCCCCGGCAGGAAGGAGGCTAAAATCGCCGACATCTGCGCCATCGAAATGCGCGCGCCGGAGAATTTGGTTTTCTGTTTAAAGTCATCGGTCATCTCCGGCACCAGCGTCTCATAGGGCACCAGAATCATGGTATAGACCATATCAAACAGCAGATAGGTCGCCAGGTAGTACCAGAAGCCCATCTCGCCGACCCACATCGCTGAATAGCTGAATACGCAGGGGATGCCGAGCAGAATAAAGAATTTTCTGCGGCCGAAGCGCTTACCAAGCCAGGTGGTGCCAAAGTTATCGGTGAGAAAGCCCATCAGCGGGCTTACCACCGCGTCCAGCACGCGGGCGGCAGCAAAAATAAGCGTGGCCTCAATCGGGGTCAGTCCGCAAAAGGTCGTGTAAAAGTAGAGCAGCCATGCGGCGGTTAACGCCGTCGTGCCGGCGCCGAGAAAATCGCCCGCGCCGTAGGCCAGATAGTTAGCCAGTCCAATTTTTCGTGTTTTCATCGCCGTGATCCTGTGTCTTTTTTTTTGAAAAAGAACGCCGACAATCGTTCCGGATTTGCCACCGGAAGGGAGTTGGGGTACCTGGCTACACTAAAAGCTGTGAAAGGAGGTTACCTTTGTACTTTTGCCACGGAACAGTCGCCGGTGGCAAAATGACAAAGAGATGACGTCGCCACTTCACTCATTTATAAAACAGCATTTCTTTTTAATCAAAAGGCAGGTTCATTGATGTGATCTGGCTGGAAGGTCGCCGACTGACGAACAGGCTCGCAAATCCCGGGATCGGCCCTTGCGCAGTCGAGGAAACAGGAGTAAAGAATGGAAGAAAGGGTTATTCCGCGTATCTCAAGGAGGCCAGATGCCTTATACCCATCTGCTGGTTGCCGTCGCGCCAACGCCGGAGAGTCAGGTATTAATTAAAAAAGCGGTGTCGATAGCCCGCCCCGTTAACGCGAAGGTGAGCTTAATCACTCTCGCTACGGATCCGGAGCTGTATAACCAGTTCGCCGCACCGATGATGGAAAATCTGCGCGAAGTGATGCAGGAAGAGACGCGGGAGTTTCTCAATGAGCTGGCTCGCCACGCGGACTACCCAATAGAAAGAATGACCATCGCCTGCGGCGAGCTAGGCCATCATATTAAGGACTTCTGCCGGTCGCACCGTATTGATCTGGTGATCTGCGGCAATCACAACCATTCCCTCTTCTCACGCGCCACCTGCTCGGCGAAAAGTATCGTCGGCAGCTGCGGCGTTGATGTCCTGTTGGTTTCCCTTGAAAAGGGCTAACGCCGGTTAGCCCTTTTCCTGAACTAGGCCAGTTTAGGGAAGGTGGCTATCTTCCCCCGCAGACGGCTCTCCTCGCTGCGCGGTGAAATATGCTGCAGATCCTCGACAAAGCGCGCCTGCCAGTTATGAATATCATTTTCTCTGATCACGTCCAGCATCGCTGAATGACGGGCGATACGTTCCGCCAGCGGCATGCTGAGCGCGCGATCCAGCGCGGCGGCAACCTCGTCGCGATCGTAAGGATTGACGATCAGGGCGCTGGTCAGCTCCTGCGCCGCCCCGGCAAACTGCGACAGGACCAGTACGCCAGGGTTATCCGGATCCTGCGCCGCGACGTACTCCTTCGCCACCAGGTTCATACCATCGCGAAGCGGCGTCACCAGCCCGACGTCAGAATAGCGGAAGACCTTCATCAGCAGCTTACGATCAAAATGCTGGTTCAGATAGTAGAGCGGTGTCCAGCCAAGCTGACCAAACTGTCCGTTGATGCGTCCGGCTGCGGTTTCCAGCTGGTGGCGGATATCCTGATAGGCCTGCACATCGCCGCGGGAGGTCGGCGCGATCTGGGTATAACGGATTTTGCCGTGGTGCTGAGGGTACTTCTCGAGCAGCGTCTCGTAGGCGAGGAATCGCTCCGGCAACCCTTTCGAATAGTCAAGACGCTCCACGGAGAAGATATTCTTCACATTTTTCAGCTCGTTCTTCAACTGGGCCAGCTTCGGCGGCAGCGGACCTTTAGCGTTGCGCATAATTTCGTCCGGATCGATCCCTATCGGATAAACCTCGGTACTGAACGCCTTACCCCATGCCTGATAGCGTTTATCGCCGAGGTCGGATAGGCGAGTCTGCATAGCAATGCTGTCGAGAAAAGCGGTTCTGTCGCTTTCGGTCTGGAAGCCCAGCAGATCGTAATCGCACAGTTGCTCCAGCAGCTCAGCGTGCGGCGGCAGAGCGTTAAAAATCTCCGGCGTCGGGAACGGAATATGTAAGAAAAACCCGATGCGATTGTTCACCCCGCGCTTGCGCAGCTCGCTGGCGAAGGGCAGAAGATGGTAATCATGGATCCACAGCGTATCGTCTGGCTCAATCAGCGGCAGAAGCTTGTCCGCCAGCATGGCGTTAACCCGCAGATATCCCTCCCAGGCTTCGCGCTGAAAGCTGACCAGATCAAGACGATAGTGGAAAGCCGGCCACAGCACGGCGTTAGAGAACTGGTTGTAGTATTCATCATGGTCCCGTTCATTAAGGTTGAACGACGCCCAGGAAATATTCCCGCGGGAGACCTGCTTGAGCGGCTGCTGGTCATCGCCAATCTCGCCGCTCCAGCCAAACCACAGACCCCCCGCCGCTCTCAGTGCCCCCAGGATGCCGACGGCCAGACCGCCAGCGCTCGATTTTTTATCGTCCGGTAAGGCGATACGGTTAGAGACTACGACTAAACGACTCATGGTCATCCCTCCTTTCGGTTTGCGCGTCATACGCCAGATGTTGCAACCACGTCCTTACAGCGGCGGCATCCGCCAACCGCCAGTGCGCCTGAGTTTCCCCGGCGCCAACTTTTACCGACATTCCCTGCAGTTGATTAACGACGCTGAATCCCGCCTCGTCGGTCAAATCATCGCCGACAAAAACCGGTTCGCGGCCGGCGAATGGCGCCTCCTGCATGAACGCGGTAATCGCCTCCCCTTTGTTGACGCCGCGGGGTTTAATCTCCACCACGCACTTGCCAAGCTGTAACGCCAGCAGCGGATAGCGCTGAACAATCCGCTGCGCCAGCTCCAGCACGGCGCTCTGCTGCTGCGGGGCCTGGCGATAGTGGAGCGCGAAAGCCATCTCTTTACTCTCCAGCTCACATCCCGGGAGCGCTTCCAGCGCCGACGTCAGCTCAGCCGCGATCTCATCGCGCAGCGCTGTCGGCAGAGAGACGATGTAGGTTTTACCATTGATATCACGGCGCTCGGCCCCGTGAACGCCGGCCAGCGGTAGCCGCCAGGGATGGGTTAGCGCGTCAAGTTCAGCCATTGAGCGCCCTGAAATCAATGCCACCGCGCCCCCCTGCTGCTGGGCCAGCGCATTGAGCGCCTGCAGCGTGCTGTCGGGTATCACCACCTGATCGGGGTGCGGCTGGATATCGGCAAGAGTACCGTCGAGGTCAAAGAAAAAAGCGTAGTTTCCGGTTAGCGCAGGCGGTACAGATATCTGGTTATCCACCCTGTTTCCTCCTTATCATGGCCAGCCGAAGCTGGTTGTTAATTATATGTGAGCCATGTAAGTATAGACAGTGTGACCAACCTCGCCATTTTTGATAGTTACCGCCAGCGAAACGGGCGCTGGCGGCAATTACTCTGTAAACTAAAAAGTTCGGTTTAAATTCAGGCCGCACGTTTGGCTTTTTGTTTGTAGCGGTCGAAGATCACCGCCGCCAGCAGGATCACCCCGCGCACGACGTATTGTGAGAATGGCGAGATATTCAGCAGGTTCATCGCATTTTCCACGGTTCCGAGGATCAGGATCCCGGCCACCACGTAGGAGATCTTGCCGATCCCGCCCTTCAGCGACACCCCGCCCAGCACGCAGGCCGAAATAACAATCAGCTCATAGCCAATCGAGGTCATCGGCTGGCCGCTGGTCATGCGCGACGCCAGAATGATCCCCGCTGCGGCCGATACCAGACCGGAGAGCACAAAGATAATAATCTTGGTGCGCACCACCGGGACGCCGGCCAGGCGCGCCGCCTCTTCATTGCCGCCAATAGCCAGCGTATTACGGCCAAAGGTGGTTTTGTTTAGTAATAATCCGAAAACCACCAGGCAGGCGACGGTCAGCCAGATCGGCGCCGGCAAACCAAACCAGTTGGCATAGCCGAGGGTGAAGAAACGTTCATCTTCGATCCCCACCGCTTTGCCGTCGGAGATAATATAGGCCAGGCCGCGGACAATCTGCATGGTGGCCAGCGTGGTGATCAGCGCGTTTATCTTAAGGCGCGCAATGACAAATCCGTTAACCAGGCCACTAAGCGCCCCCAGCAACAGGCCTGCGGCGATCCCCAGCCACAGGCTTTCGCTGAGATTAATCACCACCGCGGTGGTGACCCCGGCGCAGGCGATAACCGACGCCACCGACAGGTCAAAATCGCCGGAGGCCAGGCAAAACAGCATGCCGCAGGCCACCATCCCGGACATCGAGATCGCCAGCCCCAGCCCTTTCATATTGACGAATGAAGCAAAGTTGGGCACAAAAATCACACAGCCGATAAACAGCGCCGCAAACACCACCAGCATGCCAAACTGATCCCAGATGCGGGCAAAGCTAAAGGTTGAGCGGGTAGCCCCGGACGTAGTCACTGATGACATCATTTACTCCTTACTCAGGCGACAGCCTGGCTCACTGTTGGCATCGCAAGGCTTAACGCCTGCTGTTCATTGGCTTCTTCATGCAGCAGTTCGCCGGCGATTTGTCCTTCGCGCATCACCACGATGCGGTCAGCGACGCCCAGCACTTCCGGCAGGTCGCTGGAGGCAAACACCACGGCGACACCGGAGGCGGCGAGGCCATAGATCACATTGTAAATTTCATGTTTGGCGCCGACGTCGATGCCGCGGGTTGGCTCATCAAGCAGGATCACCTTCATCTCTTCCGACAGCCAGCGGCCAAGGATCGCTTTCTGCTGGTTGCCGCCCGACAGGTTCATAATCAGCTGTTCCGGGCCCGGCGTTTTAATATTCAGCGACTGGATATGTTGATCGGCGTTGTCCGCCTCCCAGGCGTTGTTGATCAGGCAGCCAGCGTGAATATGCTTGCGCCGGGCGCTGATATTGATGTTATCGCGCACGGAATGCACCGGAATAATCCCCTCCGCTTTACGATCCTCCGGGCACAGCATCATCCCGGCCTGGATGGCCTGGGCCGGTTTGCGAATGGAGACGGGCTGGCCATCGATATACACCTGACCGCCGGTTATCTGCGTGCCGCCAAACAGGCCTTTCATTAGTTCGCTGCGCCCGGCACCCACCAGTCCGAACAAACCGACAATTTCACCGCTGCGCACCGAGAGACTAACCGGCGTGCGCACGCCCGGCGCTTTGACCTCCTCCAGGCGCAGCCGCTCCTCGCCATAGGGGCGAGGCTTCCAGCCATAAATATCGCCCAGATTGCGGCCTACCATCGCCTGGACCAGGGCGTCGTGGCTGACGCTCGGCATATCGTCAAAGGTGCAAACGTAGCGGCCATCTTTAAAGACGGTGATGGCATCGCTGAGGGCAAAAATCTCTTCCATCCGGTGTGAAACATAGATGATGACCCTTCCCTCCTCCCGCAACTCGCGGATGACGCGAAACAGGTTGTCGATCTCTCTGGCGGAGAGCGAGCTGGTCGGCTCATCGAACGCGATAATCTTGGCGTTACGCGCCAGCGCTTTGGCAATCTCCACCATCTGCCATTGACCAATGGAGAGATATTTCAGCGGCGTCTCCGGGTCGATATCCAGACCCAGATGCTCCAGCTGCAGGCGGGCCTCATAGTTGAGCAGCGAGCGATTGACGATGCCGCCTCTGTGCGGCAGCTGACCGAGATAGATATTTTCGGCGACGGTCATCTCCGGGATCAGATGCAGCTCCTGGTAGATAATTGCCACGCCGGCGTTCAGCGCCTCCATGGTATTGGCGAATGCCATCTGCTGGCCGCCGATCTGCAGATGGCCCGCGGTCGGGATATAGTTGCCGCTGAGAATTTTCAACAGCGTCGATTTGCCTGCGCCATTTTCGCCCATCAGCGCGTGGATCTGTCCCGGGTAGCAGTCAAAACTGATATCGGACAAGGCCTTTACGCCAGGGAACGTCATGGTGATGCCGCGAAATGAGAGATAAGGGGTAGACTGTTGCATAACGACTCCGCTCTTCTGCACTCAGCCCCCGCGCCGCGGCGGGGGCCAGTTTAATCAGGCCGTTACAGCCCTTTTTTCGCCAGCTCTTCTTTGAAGTTATCGCGGGTAATCAGCACCACATCGGTCACCGCCGTGAACTTCGGCGGCTCGACGCCCTTGGTGACCCAGTTGTAGAGCATTTCGCTGGTTTTGTAGCCGTGGATATCCGGGCTTGGCAGCAGAGAACCATAGAAGCCGGTCGGCTGCGCCTTCGACAGTTCGTTGACGGCATCCACGCCGTTGATGCCGATGCCAATCACATCGGGAGCTTTAAAGCCCTGACCTTCGGTCGCGCGCACGCCGCCGAGGACGGTGTTGTCGTTCATCCCGACGATCAGCCAGTGTTTAACCTGCGGATGCTGGACCAGCATCGAGTTACCGGCGTCGAACGCTCCCGGGATATCGTTGGATTTTGTCGGCACGCGGTAGATTTGCGCGTCCGGGAAGCCGGCCGCCTTCAGGGCATCGATGGAGCCGGTGGTGCGACGGCGCGCGGTATCCAGCTCATCGGCGGTGATCGCCATTACGGCGGTGTCTTTGACATCCCAGCCGCGCTTTTGCATCTCTTTATAGAGTTCCTGCCCCTGACGGGCGCCAATTTCGCTCGCCGCCATCATCACCAGCGGTACGCTCTCCATCGGTTTGCCCTTCGCATTGACGAACTGGTCATCGACGGTAATCACCTTCATGTCATAGCCACGCGCTTTGGCGACAATCGCCGACCCGAGCTTGGGATCGGGGGTACAGATGACAAAGCCCTTCGCGCCGCTGGCCGCCAGGCTGTCAATGGCATTCAGGGTTTTCTCTCCATCCGGAACCGCAATTTTAATAACGTCAAAGCCTAAATCTTTTCCTGCTTTATCAGCAAATTTCCACTCAGTCTGAAACCATGGCTCTTCCGGCTGTTTCACCAGAAAACCCAGTTTAAGATTTTCCGCCATAGCTGATTGTGACATAACCGCAGCGAGACCAATGGCCGCCAGCGCTTTAGTAAATTTGTGCATGGTAAACTCCAGCTTTAATTCGCTTTCATGTAGGGAAAAATCGGAATTAACAATTTAATCGGCATCAAAACAAGGCATTAGAAAAATCGCATTCCCCACTGCCGTTGTTAGAGTAGTAATACCCGGAAATTATTTCTCCATACGAGAGCATTATCACATCGCGGAATTACAGTAATTGCGTACATACATTTAGCAAAAAATGACATAAAAAATGACACAATTGTCATACAATTTTACCGGGGCATAGCAGGATCATCTATACCATCAGCAGGCTTATCCTTGTGTTGTCAGAGGATGTTTAACGGTGGGTTACAGCACTGTTATCATCAGCGATTGACGGCGCTGCTGCGGGCGATCGCCTGTGCGCCACTCAAATGGCAACTTACCTCGCACCGCTGAGCCACATGGCCCGCTTAATATCGCGAAAAAACGGATCTTTGGCGTAATTTATTCCGAATAGAAAAAATATATTCCTCTTGATAAAAGCGCCTGCAACAAAAAATAAAAATAATGATCATCAACCTGAAACATTACTAATGAAATAACTTATTCCGTTCTCTTCTACGACGAATCTCGTAGTCAAATACTTATATCTTATAACCAATCTGAAACCAGCGAGCCCCTGCCAACGGCGCACAATCTCAGCCCTGGTAGTTTGCACAAATAATGGTGTAACAAAACGTAAATTACCGCGCTTGAGAGTTTTCTTAATTTCGTTGAGCGAGTATTCTTAAATCGTCGGCAAATGGAAAAAATACCCGACTCATACAGAATGTGTAGAGTTTTATTATTCTGCAACAGTGCCGCGTGTCACTATTTTATCTTGTAGTTATCCGCAGGATCCGCTGACGCGCACCAGTAACCCCTTCCCGGTTAATAAGGATATTTTTTATGGCAGTTCCAGGAATGGCACAAAAGCTAAACACCCAAATGAATCTTGAGTTTCACGCCTCTAACGTTTACCTGAACTTAAGTGAGTGGTGCGCCCGACATCGCTTCGACGGCGCCGCGACGTTTCTGCGCACCCGCGCGCAAAGCAGCATCACCCTCACTATGCGCGTATTTGACTACCTGAAAAAAGCCGGCAGCTGGCCGATCGTCAATCCCGACCACGCCTGTAACCCTGAGTGCACCTCGCTGGAAGATCTGTTTACCCAAACCCTGAGCGATTACCAACAGCGCAGTCGTCTGCTGAGCGGTCTCGCTCAGGAAGCCAAAGCGCAAAGCGATGACAGCACCTGGCGGTTTCTCACGCTGTTGGCGGAAGAGCAGCAGCAGGATGGCCTGCTATTGCAAAGCGTGCTTGAGGAAATTCGTAATGCCGATAAAGCCGGTCTCGGGATGGAGCAGACCGATCGGCGTCTAATGGCTATCGTTGGAGAAGCGCAGAAAGCGCATTAATCAAGCCGTTATCGCTCTGCCAGGGGGAGCGCGTCTGCGCTGCCCCGCCCGGTTTATTAATCCATTACGTCTATTTTTTCTCCCCTATTATTCCTTTCAAGAATAAAAAAGTTTTAACTCGATCCCATTCCCTCATCACCGTTACCCCATAAGGGGGATTAGTGAGCGCGGTCACTTTTTGACGAACCATAAAGAAATATAAAAACAGTGTTTCAAAAATATAAAACACGAGGTTTATTTTTTATGGCTAGATACACGGCTTCAGCCTCTGAAGGGCTGCAGGGAAGACCGATCTTGTTACGCCATCAGTTAGCCTACGGCGGCGGAAATCTGTTAGGGAGCGGCGCACTGGCGATAAGCGGCGCATGGCTACTCTATTTTTATACGACCTTTTGCGGCCTGACGCTGATCGAGGCCTCATTTATCTTCTCCGTCGCCAGCATCATTGACGCTATCAGCAACCCGCTGATGGGCTATCTGACGGATAATTTTGGCAAAACGCGTTTGGGCAAGCGCTTCGGCCGCCGGCGTTTCTTTCTGCTAATCGGTATTCCGCTGATGATGTTCTACCCGCTGCTGTGGGTGGAAGGCCTGAGTTTCTGGTACTACCTTAGCACCTATGTGGTGTTTGAGATCATCTACACCTCTATCATGGTGCCTTATGAAACGCTGGCGACAGAGATGACCGATGATTTCTCACTGCGTTCAAAACTGACCGGCTATAAAGCTATCTTTGGTAAGCTGGCCAACTTCCTCGCGGCGTTTATTCCCGGCCAGTTCATTCTGCTGTATGGCAAAGATTCTGCCACCCCTTTCTTCCTCACCGGTCTGACCTATGGCGCGATCCTGATCGTCGCTATTTCCTGCCTGTGGTTGTGCAGCTGGGAGCGTGAGCGCGGGGAAGAGGTGGAAACCAGCGCGAAAAAAGGACTGCTGAGCACCCTGCTGTCGCTGGCGAAAGATATGCGTTCGACTTTTTATCTACGCGTATTCCGCAAACATCTTGGTATGTACCTGTGCGGCTTTGGCGCGGAATGGCTGTTTGCCTCCATCTTCACCTATTTCGTGATCTTCGTTCTACAACACGATCCAGCGATGGTGGCCGGGCTGAACAGCCTGAACTCGATTCTGCAGCTGATCTCTACGGCGCTGTTTATCGGCCTGTGCGTGAAAAAGGGCTTCAGCAAACCCTATATCCTGGCGCTGGGGATCGTCATTTTCGCGGTTCTGCTGTATACCTCGCTGTGGTTTTTCCATCTACCGTCCGGCCTGGCGACAGTGCTGATGTTCGGCATTACCGTGCTGTTCGGCCTGGGTACCGGCGGGGTTTACTATATACCCTGGACCGTTTACACCTTCCTGGCCGATGTCGATGAGATCTACACCGGACGCCGGCGGGAAGGGATCTATGCCGGCGCCATGACCTTCTCAGGAAAAATTCTGCGCTCGATTGTGGTGTTCTCGATGGGGGCGATCCTGAGCTTCTACGGTTTCCAGTCAAAAGCGCACAGCCAACCGGAAAGCGCGGTGACCGCTATCGCAGTGGTATTCTGCGTCGGGGTGATCGCATTAGCCCTGGCCGCCATCGTCTTCAGCAAGCAGATGAAGCTGGACCGGAAGGCCCATCTGGTGGTGCTGCAGGAAGTCGCGCGGATAAAAGCGGGCGGCAAAATTAGCGATATTGCGCCGGACGTGCGGGTTATCGTGGAGGATCTGGTCGGCCATCGCTACGAAGAGTGCTGGGGCAACAGCAAATTGTTCAAAGATGCTGCCCCTGCGCCTGCGCAGACCGTCGTTTCCCATTAAAGAAGAAGGCCCCGCCGGTATCCGGCGAGGCCTGGTATTAATGCGTTTCTTCCTGTGGAGTAAACTTCAGCTCAATCAACGCGATCGCTTTTTGCACCGCGCGAAGGGTCACCGGATCGGCAGAGGCCGGATGGCTGGCGAAGTCGATAGCTTTCAGCTGAGTGGTCATTTTTTCACGCACTTCCACCGGCGCAATGACGTCAATGACATCGAGGATCTGTTTGATAACCAGCTGGCAGGCAACCACATCGGAAACCAGCTCGTCGTGTTCGGTAAGATGTTGAGACATTAATTACTCCTTTTTTCAGGAGCGTAATAGTACCCTAAATCGTTAACGATAATAAAACCTGCCGTCGCAGGTTTTTTTATCTACCCTACTGGCTGGCGGGTCGTCTCCTGCCGCTTTGCACAGGATCACACTCTTGATGGCAGTGACAACATGAATACCGCGATCTCTTCCCGCGATGAACGTGCTTTTTCAGCGCCGGCGCTGCTGGTGGCCGGTGCCTTTTTTATGGAGTTTCTCGACGGGACGGTGATCGCCACCGCCCTGCCCGATATGGCGAGGGATTTTGGCGTCACCGCGGTCGAACTGAATATCGGCATCAGCGCCTATCTGATTACCCTTGCGGTCCTGATCCCGGCCAGCGGCTGGATCGCCGATCGCTTCGGCGCCCGGGCTATTTTTACTCTCGCCCTGGCGATCTTTACCCTTGCCTCGGTCTTCTGCGGCCTCTCCACCGAGGTGCATATCTTTGTCGCCATGCGTATCCTTCAGGGAGTCGGCGGCGCGCTGATGGTCCCCGTTGGTCGCCTGGCGGTGCTACGCACCACGCCGAAACACCAGCTGATCAAGGCCATCGCCACCCTGACCTGGCCAGCGCTGGTGGCCCCCATTATCGGCCCGCCTTTGGGCGGCTTTATAACCCGCTACGCCAGCTGGCACTGGATCTTCTTTATCAATGTCCCGCTGGGCCTTGCCGCCATCATCCTTTCGCTGCGCATTATCCCTGATATTCGCGAAACGGAACGGCGCTCCTTCGATCTCAGCGGATTTATCACTACCTCGGTCGCGATGGTCAGTCTGGTGACCGCGATGGAGCGGCTCGGCGATCGCCAGCCGCAGATCTGGCCGACGCTGGCTCTCGCCGCGCTTGGCTTCGGCTGTCTGTTATATTCCATTCGTCATTTCCGCCGGGCGGTGGCGCCTATGGTTCGTCTCGACGCCCTGCAGGTGCCGACGTTCCGGGTGACAATGTACGGCGGCTCGTTGTTCCGGGCCTCCATCAGCGCGGTGCCTTTTCTGCTCCCCCTGCTGTTCCAGGTGGGATTCGGTATGGATCCTTTTCATTCCGGCCTGCTGGTGCTGGCGGTGTTTGTCGGTAATTTAACCATTAAACCCGCCACCACACCGCTCATTCGCTGGCTGGGCTTTCGTCGGCTACTGCTGATCAATGGCGCGTTGAACGTCTGTTCGCTGCTGGCTTGCGCGCTGCTTACGCCGCAGACGCCGGTCTGGGCCATCATGCTGATCCTTTATCTCGGCGGGGTGTTTCGCTCAATCCAGTTTACCGGTGTAAGCACGCTGGCCTTTGCCGATGTCCCCGCCGCGCAGATGAGTGATGCCAATACGCTGTTCAGTACCGCGTCGCAGCTGGCGGTAGGGCTGGGGATCACGCTCGGGGCGATTGGCATTCGCCTGGGCGAGCAGGTCGGCGACTGGCTGCATCTTACTGAACTACCGGGGATCAGCTTCCGCCTGTCGTTTGTGTTTATCGCCTTGATCTGTCTGGTAGGGATGATCGACAGCCTGCATCTGGCCAAAACGGCCGGCAGCAGCGTGTCGGAGAAGAAGAAATAGAAGAAAAAATAAACGACGGAAGGGCCAGCGGCGCTGGCCCTGATGACGGTTAAGCGACGATCTGGCGAACAAAGTCTTCGATTGCTTTATCCTGGCAGTTTTCGAAGAAGCACTGCTGGAAGCGTGGGCCGGAGACTGCGGTTTTCACCAGCTGCGGATCGATGGCGCGCAGGGTATCGAGGTAGTTCTCTTTTACTACTGCTGCTTTGACCTGGTTGAGGATCCCGGCATTGCGCACCTGCGGTTCTTTGCGCTCCGGCGGATAGCCTTCGCCGTTGCGGCCGGTAAAGGCTTTTTCAAAGATAAACCGCACATTCAGTTCGGCGCCCCAGCCGAAGCCTTTGGCAAACGGCAGCGACAGCGCATTACCGTTGTTGATCTGGGCAAACAGGAACGCATCCGCCGGATCGATACAGTAGCCGCAGACCACGCCCGGATGGATGTTCAGCGACATCAGCGCCCCCTGACCGGTACCGCAGCCGGTGACCACGAAGTCAACTGCTTTCGAATTCAGCAGAATACTGGCCATGATCCCAAGATGGATGTAGGTCAGATGATGATCGTTCTCATCGCTCATGCCGACGTTATAGACCGGGAATCCTTTTTCGTCGGCAACCGCGTTAAGCTCCTTGAGGATGATGGCGTTTTTGTTCGCCTGGCTGTTCTCCATCATCAGTGCAATCTTCATGGTTTACTCTCCTGAATGCTGTGCGGGCCTGCCCGCAGAATGTCATTGGCGTTGACTGCACTCTACTACCTTGAAAACAAACTTTCAAATTTTATGAAAAGTTGTTTTAAAATTTACGCAGTGCTTCACACTTTCGCAGGCTCCCCCTGTCTGTTGACCTCAGCCCTCTGCATGCTGGCGAATCCGCTTCGTCCTCCCTTACCACCCGCCGGCGACAAAGTCCTGACCGCCCAGGCAATAATGAATAATAAATTAAAAGCATTCTCATTTATTATTAAACTGCCAATGCGTGTTATTCCCATTAGCATTTTAAATAAAACATTTTTAAATTTACTTTTTGCAAATAATTAAATAACAAATTATAGTGGCAGCCAATAACATCTATTATTTAATTCCAGGAGTGCAACGATGCTGAAAACGGACATGATTGACAAACTCAATGAACAGATGAATCTTGAACTCTATTCTTCTCTTCTTTATCAGCAGATGAGCGCCTGGTGCAGTTACCACAGTTTTGAAGGCGCCGCGGCCTTCCTGCGTCGCCATGCTCAGGAAGAGATGACCCATATGCAGCGCCTGTTCGACTATCTAACCGACACCGGCAGCCTGCCGCGGATCAACGCTATCGCCTCCCCGTTTGCCGAATATGCCTCACTCGACGAGCTGTTCCGCCAGACCTACGAGCATGAGCAGCTGATCACGCAAAAAATAAATGAACTGGCGCACGCGGCCATGACCAGCCAGGATTATCCGACCTTTAATTTCCTGCAGTGGTATGTTGCTGAACAGCATGAAGAAGAGAAATTATTTAAATCGGTGATCGATAAACTGACCCTCGCTGGAAAAAGCGGCGAAGGTCTGTACTTTATCGATAAAGAGCTGGCTACCCTCGACGCGCAGAATTAATCCCCCGCGCCGCGACAGTCCGTGTCGCGGCCCTCTTAATGTCGGCAGATCTTATTTTCTGCGGTAGTAAAACCTTCCTCTCTGGCAATAAATTTGCCTTTTTTCTCTAAAAACGCCACCAGCTGTGCGGCGCTTAGATTCTCTGCTGAACAGGTGTGAAACCGCGCCTCTTCGCCAAAGCGGCGGCGAATGGCGGCCTCCAGCGAGGCGACCGTCCAGGATTCACCCGAGGCGAGCATCATCTGTAAAACTTCATGACCATGAATAGAAGACATAACCCCTCCTGCAAAAACCGCCAGCTTAGGCCAGACCGTCAACCCGCGCCTTGCGCCAGCGCAGGCTTTCGCCCTCTTATTATGTAAACATTTAATTACACAACTTGTAATCCCGATTTGACGAAAGCCGTAATATCCCCTACTCTGCGCGGCATAATTTATTGTTATTTGCTGTAGGGATAGCGAAAAGCGTGAAAAACCGCACTCTGGGCAGTATTTTAATCGTAGCTGGCACCACCATCGGTGCAGGAATGTTGGCAATGCCATTGGCCGCCGCAGGCGTCGGCTTTACCGTCACGTTGGGTTTACTTTTCACCCTGTGGGCATTGATGTGCTATACCGCCCTTTTGCTGCTGGAGGTCTACCAGCATGTCCCTGCCGATATGGGGCTCGGTTCTCTGGCGGCGCGCTATCTGGGCCGTTATGGGCAGTGGGTTACCGGATTCTGCATGCTGTTTCTGCTGTACGCCCTCACGGCAGCCTATATCAGTGGCGCCGGTGAATTACTCGCTTCCAGCCTCAACCAGTGGCTGGACTGGCAGCTACCGCCGGCCGCAGGCGTACTGATCTTCACCCTCCTCGGCGGGGCGGTAGTGTGCATTGGCACCGCGCTGGTGGATCTGTTCAATCGCTTCCTGTTTAGCGCCAAAATCGTCTTCCTGGTGATTATGCTGGCCCTGCTGATGCCGCACATTCATCAGGTGAACCTGCTGACGCTGCCGGTTGAGCAAGGCCTGGCCCTGTCGGCCATTCCGGTGATTTTCACCTCCTTTGGTTTTCACGGCAGCGTCCCGAGCATCGTCAGCTATCTGAGGGGGGATATTCGCAAATTGCGCCGGGTATTTATCATCGGCAGCTTTATTCCGCTGGTGGCCTATATTTTCTGGCAGCTGGCGACGCTGGGCAGTATCGACGCCCCGGCCTTTACCGCCCTGCTGGCAAATAACGCTGGTCTGAACGGCCTGCTGGAGGCGATCCGCGAAGTGGTGGCGTCACCGCATGTGGAGCTGGCCGTTCACCTGTTTGCCGACCTTGCGCTGGCGACGTCATTCCTCGGCGTCTCGCTCGGCCTGTTTGATTATCTGGCGGATATGTTTCAGCGTAAAAACAGCGTCGGCGGGCGTCTGCAGAGCGGGATAATCACCTTCCTGCCGCCGCTGGCGTTCGCCCTGTTCTATCCCCGCGGTTTCGTCATGGCCCTCGGCTACGCCGGGGTGGCATTAGCCGTGCTGGCGCTGATAATGCCGGCTCTGCTGGTCATGAAGAGTCGCCGAGAGCATCCGCAGGCTACCTGGCGGGTCGCCGGCGGCGCACCGACGCTATGGCTGGTTCTGCTGTGCGGGATCGGCATCGTGGCTATTCAGTTCAGCATCGCTGCCGGGTTGTTGCCCGCGGTGGGATAAAAAAGGGGCCTGCTGGCCCCTTGTTCATTTCGCTAAGCAACACTGCTTATACTTTTTACCGCTGCCGCATGGGCAGGGATCGTTGCGTCCGACTTTCGCTTCATTTCTTATTGGCTGCGGGGCCTCCACCGGCTGCGGATTCGCTATCCAGTACTGGTAAAGCGCCAGCGCCGCCGGCGTGATACGCTCGATGCTGGCGATAAATTCATCCGCCGTCAGATTATCCAGCGCGCTAAACTGTTCTTCGCTGCCGTGGAGCGCGATAGCGTCCAGCTCCGGCTGGAGTTCAGCGGGCAACGTCGACCAGTCGCTCAGCGCCACGCCGCGCAGATAGCCAAAGCACCACTCCTCGACTATGGTCAGCTCCTGACCTTCCGCTTCGCGGGTGCCGAACAGCGGTTCGAACTGATCGGGATAAGACTCCAGCCGTTCGGCGATATCGCTCATATGCTGCAGCGTCAGATTGACAAAGCGATCGCGCTCGCGATCGTTGGCCCAGCGCGGGACATTATCCGCCCCGCCCCAAATCGCCAGCAGCCACTGAGCGGGTTCGATGTCGGTCGGCGCAGAGAGGATCGCCGTCAGCAGGCCATCCAGTTCAGAGACATCCAGAATGGCGCCTTCGGCGGCGTATTTCGCCAGAGTGTCATCCAGCCATTCCAGTTCGTTTTCGTTCAAAGGTCCGGTATTCATTCACAGGCTCGCATGGTAAAAATCGGGCCTACAGTAGCCGAATTGCCGACAGAAAGCCACCCGGCGATACCTATTGCGTCGGTGTCAACGATACGCGATCAGGCCAGGCCGCGCAGCGCCGACGCCACCTCACGACAGGCCTCCTCCCCTAACGAAAGCAAAGGACGGGGAAGCGAGTCTGGATCGCAGAGTCCGAGCATCGCTGCGGCGCTGGCTATCACTCGCAGGCTACCACCATAGCGATCAAAGCATCGCCATAGGGGGGCCAGCTGCTCATTCAGTGCCGCAGTCTGCGCCACATCGCCGCTACGTATCGCTCTTACCAGCGCCAGTGAGCAGCGGGGAAAGAGTCCGCCGCAGACCGAATACCAGGCTTCGCAGCCGGCCTGCAACCCGGCAGTGGCCCACGCATCGCCGCTGACGCCAAGCGTAACGCGAGAGGGAAGATGCTGACGCAGGGCCGCTACACGTTCGCTCGCCTGTGGCGCGGGCAGGCCGGGAATTTTAATCGAGGCAATGGCCGGCAAGGCGGCGATGCGCCCCTGCAGCTCATCCGCCAGCATTACGTGGGTAGTGCGGGGATTATCATACAGGCAAACCGGCACCGAGACATGCCGGCAAACTTCTTCGTAAAAGGCAAAGATCTCCTCCGCGGAAAGCGGCTGATAGGACATCATCGGCAGTAATAACGCATCCGCCCCTGCCTCCTGAGCATCCTCCACCAGGCGTAGCACCTCGTTAGTCGCAATGGCGCCGACGCCGACCATCATCGGGATCGACCCCGCATGCGCCTTCGCCACCTGCACCACTCGTCTGCGCTGCTTACGGCTGAGATAAGCGTAGCTACCGGTTGAACCTAAGATGCCCAGAGAGTCGACTCCGGCATCGGTAAGACGGGCGAGAATACGAATAAACGCTTTTTCATCAAATTTTTGCTGATGCAAAGGTGTCAAAGGAAATGCGCAAAGTCCACTGAACATGCTGCCTCCGGCAGGCTGGGCTGAGAGTCCGTTTGATAGTAGCAAGGCGCGATCGTTTTGTCCTGGGACAAATGAGAAATTGACTGTAAGGCAAGAGTTAACCGAAAAACGCCGTGGCGTCAGGCTGGCGGGAAAGGTATCAGAAAGCGAAAGTACAGAAACAAAAAAACCACCCGTAGGTGGTTTCACGACACTGCTTATTGCTTTGATTATTCTGTATTTCCCAATGGTACCCGGAGCGGGACTTGAACCCGCACAGCGCGAACGCCGAGGGATTTTAAATTGGTGGTGATTATTCTAAATATCAGTTAGATAGGAAAAAAATTCCGAACATACACCAATAAACTAGCATCATGAAAACAATAAGTTACAGCTATCTTTTAGACTATCTTCTGACGTTTATCATAGCCCAAATTTAATATTTATTCAGTCGCACGGTACCACGATTGCCAGCGGTAGATATTCGTACGCAGCTCTCTCACGCATTCCGCTGACTGTGTATCCGCCAGCAGATCTGCGTCACTGTCTGCGCCAGCGTTACTTAGCTTGCACGGCCGGTTCATCAAATCCGGGGATGGCGTTGGCCGCGTAGATTGCTCGCTGGCGCAGCTGCACAGCAGCAGGATCAAACTGGCACTTAGTATGATTCGGGTCGTTGACATATTTCACCACATCACGATAAACGGTACGGTAAATCACTTTGGCTTCAGCGTTCGCCGTTGCCGCCTTCTGCTCACCAGCTGCTACGGCTTTTCCCTGCTTTTTACTCTTCTTCTCAGCTTGGCTGTTTACGTGCTCAGAATGCGCGTACCAGCCTTTCAGATATCCCGCCCAGAAAATGCCGGCGACCACCGCCAGTACGCCCCCCACAATCACCAGTTTCGTTTTGCCGTTCATTCGTATAGCCCCCAGCACGTCAGTGCGCTTTCCTGATCGCGGCGGTCAACCTGCCCGTAACAGCCGTTGGCCTGCCCTTTGGTTAACCGGCAATCCCGGCCGCCGTCGAATACCCACCGGCGGATCTCCGCGCATGCCCCCTTGCGGTCACCGGCGTTCAGCTTGCGATAGAACGTAGACGGGAAGCATTTACCCGGGCCGATGTTGTAGGGGCAGAACGAGGCTATGCCGACCTTCTGCGGCGGCGTCAGCGGAACATGCACGTTTTTATCCACCCACGCCAGCGCCTTATCGCGCTCGATGGCGTTAACCTGGCCGCATTTAGCCTGAGTTAATTTCATGCCCTGAATTACAGGCTTACCGTCCACGCGCGTGGCGCCGCGGCAAATGGTCCAGATACCAGAGCCGTCTTTATAAGCGGTGAGGCTGCTCCCCTCTTTCTCAGTCAGAAACTGATCCATTAACACCGGCGCCGACGCGCCAGCTGCCAGAAGCGCCAGCATCGCGGCGCTGAGCTTAACTTTGTTGCTCATAATCTCGCGCCTTCCGCCGGTCTTCTTTGATTTTGAAATAAAGGTTGGTGAAGTAGGTCAGCAGCCCGAAAACGATACTGGCAAGAACGCCAATAGCCGCCCACTGACTGGGACTGACTTTATCGAGGAGCTGCAGCAACCAGTAACCGCCGCTACCTATAGAAGTGACGTAGGAGGCCCCCGCCGCTACGTCTGAAAGGTTGTTCATTCGCATGCCTTACCCCCGCGGGGTTCACTGTGTAGTGCTGTGAGGGTAAGACGTTAATCAGGTCGGAATCCTGACTATTTATAAACCCGCCAGTATGGCAGGCTGTTATTTTTCTCGGGTAAATCCCAATAGAATTGCCATTCCAGCTGCTATGTAAAACGCAATTTCAGGAAACAGGTAATAGATATCAACTCCAAATAGAATCAGGAGCCCCAATGCCATAGACCTTCTTCCGCTCCAGTTGAATTTAATTATCATCAGTAACCCCCCGTTACCCGCCATTGCTGGCGGGTATCTGGAAACGTTAGTTTTCTGGTTCAGATTTGGTTTTATCAACCAGGACATACCCTTCGCTTTCTGGCTGAGACGACAGATACGAAACCAGCGCGGCCATTGCGTATTCAAAATACTCATCATCAGGCCAGTCACCCGAAATGATGCTGTTGATATCGGTTGTGGAGATGGCGTAATCGCCGTCCTCCTCTTTGCGGATGTAATACAGGGTCATATGAATACTCCTTACTGGTAGCCGATAGTTGGATGCGAATCGAGGTTTGCCCATACCGGTAACTTGACGTAGAAGGTGCCAGTCCCCCCGGTGAACAGGAAACCGAGGTACGAGTAATTTCCGCCGATTAGCTGGACTGCCAGAGGCCGGGTACCCATGTAGTCATCTTTGGTGATGGAAATTGTGGGGTTTGCCAGCGAAGTCAGAATGTCCTGAGAAATACTCTGGTTTACCCCGTACAGATTTTCCGTTTCCGTTACAGGTCCAGGTGCTGCAGTTACCGTTCTGGTGACGCTGGCAATGGTTCTGGCGATAGCCGATACGTTCAGCGCCCCGGCAAACGCCGCCGCTTTTACCGAGCAAAAACCGTGAATATGCTGCGTTCCCCGCTCCGGTGTTATTTGTCGGCTGAACAGCAACTGCACCGTATCGGTAGGCGAGTTCAGTGTGATTTTAATCGGGATGACCCCGTCACTGTCTGCGTCACCAGCGCCGCCGTACACACATGATGCGCCGCCTGATTTTATGCACCAGAAATCCCCCGTTCGTGATGTGGGGACGTTCTCATTTTCAGTACCGGAAAACAGCAGCTTGTCATTGATTCGATAACCGTATGCCCCGTCATAGGATGGCAGGAACCGGTACGTCTGTCCGCTGCCTGGATATTTAATGATGATACGTGCCAGGTTGGCTGGATTGTAACTTTTCCAGGTCGGGTATGCGCCGTTAACATACGGTGCGCGGCAGAAAATATTGCAACTATCCAGCTCCAGAATGGTTCTGATGGTCGTCCCGAACACAATATCCCTGACGCCACCATATTTATCGTTGGTGGATTTATTGGGGTAAATTTTCGCCCCGCGAATTTTGACGTTATTTTCCCCGTCATTCGTTGTTCGCGTCGGACAGTTAAGGATTAATCCGCTGTTACCCTCGATGTGGCCGTTAATGTAATTCACTTCCCCGAGGTTGGTCGGGCTGCAATGGAATACATCCCCGCCGTTGTAGTCAATGCTACACATATCGAAGTAGAAGAAATCACCGCGGTTATCCAGATAAACAGCATGGCTTCGGTTGTTACCTATCAGGCACCCACGGAATGACATTTTCTCGCCACTGTTAGCCCATTGCGGAGTGCTACCGCTCCATGCCGTATAGGTATCAATGCCGTAGGTGTTATTTGTAAAATGGCAGGCAACCACATTCATCAGATAGGTATTAACGGAGCCAGGGCGGAACCCTGAGCCCCACCCGGATACGCGCGCATCAGAGAAGGTGGTATCCCTGAAATGGGCCTGGTTGCCGCCGGGGTACGTGACGTTACCCCAGCGCACGCCCGGATAGGTGGTCGCGTTGGGGTTTGAGGTTGTGTTCGGGCCTTTTATTAAACAGCCATTACCAATAAAGCCGCCTGAATTATGGCTGTTAGAGGCACCGGCTCCGGCCCCCCATCCACCACCGTTATTCCGGTACATCATGTCATTGGTGAGACCGTCAAACTCATTACTGCCAATAATGCCGACCCCCGTGGTGAAGTCGCTGTAATCATAAATTGCCGCCGGCGCGGAATAAACCCTCAAAAACGACGGGATTTTGACGGATTTTTTATTCATGTAAAAATCCGTCATGCCTTCAGCATTGGGGTTTGGTGGAATTCTTATCTCAGCATCCACGCCGCCCGCAACGTAGCCACGGGAAATAACTTTATCCACCTTATCCTGAATAATCATATTCAGGCAGTCGGCAAGATTATTTAGCTCGTCAGAATACCCTGCCAGAAACACGTTATGCCCGAAAGAAATATCCGCATCCCATACCGCACCGCCAGCAGTAACGAAACGGCTATAGCCATCGTCGACCGCATCTGATGCGGCCGGGTTATGCGTAATGATTACGTTTAATAATGGTCCGCCGACAACGGCACGTTCCAGAATAATGCTCTGACCTGAAAAGCTAGGTTCAATTGTGCGGAGAGTGTTGAGGTCTTTACACTTTCCGATCCATTTAAGCCCATCGCTGGCCCCTAAATTTATTAGCACATCTGCTGCTGATCCGCTCTCAGGAAGAACTGCGACAGGGTTTCCCTGGTCATTAAAAGCAAGAATTTGTTCTTTCTTCCCGGTATGGTTGGTAATACAGCAACTGACGATTCGGGCACGTGCAACGTACGAGTTAAGTTTAACTTGTCATTTTCAATGACAAACTTTTTAGTTGCCGCGTCCTGGTCGTTAACAGGATCCGCAAGGTTTTCGATTCGATAGCCTTTGGCGTTGAATGGACCCCCTCCGAATAGCGGGCGGCTGAGCGATACCCCGAGATAGATAAATGCCCGCTGAATAGCCATCCAGAGACGGTCAAAATCTTTGTTAACCGTATCAGCCAGCAGGTCGCCGTTGTCCTGGTAATCAGTGAGGCGATACGTCGGTGTTACGCGTTCAAAAATGACTGTGGCGCCATTGGCTGGCGCGGTGAGAAAAGTAACCTCGCCACCGCCAGTATTACCCACACCAGACACGGTATAGCCGGACGTTACTTCGTTGCCGTTGATTGTCACCTGAATGTCACTGGCGCTGATCAGGTAAAACTCATAGGCAAAGACGGTACTCAGCCCGTTAGCGGTGTAGATGTTATAGGGTGTCTGGTTCGGTACCGACATACGAGGAACTCCGGCGGCTAGTAATCTACGGCGACCATGTGATCACCATCGTTTGGTTGCCAATGTTCCCGCGCCTGTGCGGTCGGAATCCCGACCAATTTCCCTATGCGAACCGGCGTTGAACTGATTGCGCCAGCGCCAGAATCGATAAAGTCATCAGGCTGATTGGTTAGAGCTGGGTTGAAGTCACGCATCTGGTCATACATCGGGCCGTCGAGCACATCGGTATGCGCCCACAGGAATTTAGACGACAGCGGCGCTTCGAATGCATCGAGGATGCGTTTCTGTTTATTGGTCACGCTGAATTCTTCCCGTACACCGCAGCCGGTACCCTTCAGCGCCTGAATCAGCAGTTTCCCGGCGAAACTGCCTGGGCCGTTCACCTCAACGCAGACCAGCGGAATTTGGTACTTCAGCACCAGCTCTTTAATCTGCACCACCTGGCCGCCGGTGATTTTGTCGTTTTCGTCAAACTCTGCCAGCTCCCCTGTCAGCCCCTGGCATATATGCCAGTACAGATGCCCGCGCGCGTCGGTAAAAATAAGGGAGAGTGCCGAGGCATCGGCCTTAACTTTGCCGGTGGCAACATCCCACCAGGCGACAGCACCAACGATTTGCGTCTGGCCCAGCCACATCGAGCAGGAGCGGTTCGCGTATCGAATTTCGGGCTGGACGTTGTACTCGCGGATGCGGTCGGGATCGAGACGAACCTCGCCAACCGGTTTACTGTGCAGCTGGTACTGGCTATCCCATTCGTTGACGGTGCGGCACTCTTTACGGCGCAGCAGTAATTCATCATGATCGAACCGACCCGGCCACGCGCAGCCGGCATAACAATCAATAACGTTATCCGGCGGCGCGGCAAACTCTATGCCGTCGTCAGTCAACCGGTAATCCGTGCCCTCAACCAGCAACCGGGCGGCCTTGTGTATCCCGACAAAAACATATTCCGGGCGAAACGGTATCCGGTATCGATTTTTGGTTGCCTTCTTCGCCTCGATGCGGTGCTCTTTATCGAACAGCTTTATCGTGAGGCAATCGGCGCCCTCGGCTTCTTTCTCGTCGTAAAGGCTATCGTGGGTATGCGGCGTACCGATAAACAATTTTCGGCCACCTGGTATCAAAATATGCGTCTGCTCGCTCAGGCGGTAGCGCAGCTTTTCGCGGGCCTCCGGAGTCTGTATATTGCCAGGCACTTCTACATCATCATTCTGGCACTCGTTGGCGCGGGCGCCGGTGACGTTCGACAGGATCCCCTTTGCGAACATGCTGGCGTTACGCATATCCAGCGCACCGTTTACCCACCACTGCTCGATGGTGCCGATTCCATCGGGCAACATGCCTCTTGTCAGCGGGTGATTGCGTAAAACGTTCTGAGTATCGCGGCTTGTCTTCCTCGCCGTTATATCGGATTCTGACTGGTGCAGAATGCGGTACTGGCGATCGCAGTAATATCGCCAGGCGTTATAAACGCCCAGGATAGTCGATTTACCAAAGCCACGAAAACAGCGAAGCACCGCTAGGTTTCCGCGATGCTCCAGCCAGTGGCAGGCTTTATAGTGGCAGTCCGGTACATCCCAGTTCATCCGTTCCGCCCACATCAGGAAAAAGGCGAGGAACGAAATCATTTTTTGCCTTTATGTTGCAGCCTCTCGATCACTTCCAGCGCTTTACGCTCAGCTGCTGCTACCTGCTGACCTAACTGGAACGCCTCATCGTCAGGATCCTCGCCGGGTTTAGGCGTCCCCCCGCGAGTATGCATCCCAATCAGCGAGTGGACTTTTACCAGCAGCGTGAGCGATGCGGCCGCGTTCTTCTTATGCCAGTAGCGGTCGCCGCGTTCCTGTTTTGTGTGCTTCGTGATTTCCTTCCCTGCCCCCGGCCAGTTATCTGGATCGGCTTCATCAAGAACTACATCGGTGAGCTTATCGCTAAGAGCAGTAAGGCGGGTTTTGTAATCTGAATGCATAAAAAAGCCCCGTGGTTATCCATAGGGCTATGATGAGGCGGGGTGGAGGTCGGAATCCTGACTAATTTAACTCTAATATCCTCTAGCGTAATTATTGTAGGCTTCAATCACTCGATTGGCCTTTTCTGCCGTCTCATTCTTAGATTCTTGTATGCGTTTTATATCATTATTAGCATTATCGAGGTATTCCTGAGCACTCCTCACATAACTTTCCACTTGAATTCTATAGGAGTTTTTAGATAAATCGCTGTTGTCATATGGCGGTAGTGGTTCAGACTCTCTAAAGTCAGGATAACCAGTAAAACCTAAATTACTCCCCCCGAATACTACTGCCGAAGAGGCAGGAAATGGTAGTAAAAAAATACAACACAATACTACTGTAGAAAATATGGTTTTACGCATGCTAAATCCTTTCAATTATGTTTAACAAAAAAATATACTATTTCATTCCAGGATCGACCTGATTAATCAGCGGGGCGATCCAGAATAGGTTATTACCCGGTAGCAGTGTTCGAACGCTATGCAAGACGCGGTCGCCAGCGTCTCCATTAAGAATGCCAGCGGTTACGTCGGTGACCGTATCCAGCAGGCCAAATGTTGGGCCCAGCGCAGAACCGATAAAGCCGCGACTGGCGTAGCGGGATTGCGTACCGGTACCGAGCAGCGGTCCTAGGCCAATCATCCCGCCGGTGGCCTTCTCCGCCATGTTGTTGTATTCCATCAGCGGGCCAAGGATACCGGAGCGGTCGATTCCCTCAATCGCCAGTTTCTGAGGAGACCAATCCACTTCTTTACCGTTAGCGGACTGTTTTAAGGCGTACGTGAGCGCACCGAGGGCAATCTGAAATGCTGTGCCGTAGTAAAACTGCGCAGTACCTTCTGATAAACCGCCAATTGTCGCCCTGTTATATGATGCCGTCGTGAAGGAGCGGAACTGAAAAACGGTGCGTCCGATTGGAGAACTTGCCCACAATGGCGTATCACCTACCCCCGGCGTGATAATAATGTTGTTGGTATCCTTCAAAACTGCCGACTGGAATACACCTGCAGCGTAATCATCATCCCATTTTTCAAAATTGCCAATATGCCAACCATCAAGCACCTCTCCATGCTTACGAAACTGTTCGTTTATGCGCGCGGCTGTAGATGGACTGATACCCAGTTTCGCAATACGGGAAGCTGGAGCCGCCCCGGAAAGAATACTGTCAGCGGTTACCATACCGTTAATCGCTTTGTTAATGTCGTTGTATTGCCCCATTAATGTGAGCTTTCCGAATACATCAGTAACGCGATCTAACCCAGCTTCGGCCGCGTTCGTGCGAGTAGAGCTATCAACCAGATCAGCCATCAGACGCGAACGGGAGTTAAGCACCGTTTCGACCATAACCCCCATCTTTTTCATTTCGCTTTTGTTGGCTGCAAACGCCGGCGACTTGGATATCAGCGCACCATAACCCTTCATGGTTTTACTGAACCCGTTGACCATCACTCCTCGAGCGAGATCGGGAATAGCGGAAACCGTCATACCGCCGAGTTTAGTTACGAAGTTTACATTACGCATAGCGCGGCCAGCCCGTACAAAAAAAGGGATGATGGATCGTCAGGCATTCCATACGTACCGACCAGCCGATCACGCATGGCCGTAATATCCCGGATATCATTATCACGGGCTTTGGCTAATTTAGCCTGATCCTGGGGGCGCGCCCGCATCAGTTCATCGTATTCATCCTGTATCGCCTTAAGTTGGGACTCAAGGTTACGGTTTCCGAACACACGAGTTAATTCGATATCAGGAGAAGCCTCTCGGATATGCCGCTGCAATACGTAGTTAGCATCACTCTCCAGATAATCTCGCATCATATTGTCCGGGAGATTTAAAGTACGCTGCCGGGAACTTCCTGGGACTTTAACAGTAAAACGTTCGTAAATCCTGGGGATTTTGCACCAACAATTTTATTATCGTTGCGTCCGCGGCGATCTCTGCATCTTCCCGTGACATAGCCGAAGCACCACGCGACCACCAGTTAACTAAAAGATCGCGGAATTTATCGCGCTCCTCAACAATTTTCCCCACTCTGTAGACCCGAGGAAAATAACTGGTCTGTCCCAACGCTTTTAGCTCCGCATCAGGAGGGAGTAAACCTAAATCCTGCTGGGCTACTTTCACCCTGTCTACCACCTGACGCAATGCACGTGCAGCATCCTGAACAGCAGCGTTCCCATGAATATCGCCATTTCGCATGGCGTCTCCAACTTCCTCGCGGAATCTGGTGTAATTGAGATCTCCGCCATCAGCTTTATATTTGGCATACGCCTGTTTATTGGTTACCACCACCGCAGCTTCTTCCCTTCGCCAGCCACGCACACGGGTTTCAGCGGCAACGGGGGTCTCGAACCCGCGCTGATTACCTCGCAGCGCAAAGTTATTTTCAGCCAGCTCCAGTGCTGTGATCCGCGCGTTGCGCGACGGCGACGATATAACACGTGATATAGGTGTCATGTACCCGCCAGCTTTTAACGCAATATCAGCCGCCTTTCCTCCGTCGAGGGTGAGATCGTCAAGAGTTGCCTGTCTGATCTGCATAGCACCCACGCTTCCGCCATCCGGTAGGCTGTCCATACCACGGTTAATAGCGTTAGCCGTGCCGGCATTTTCCAGCGCATCAGCCATTTCCCGCGTGGCTGCGTTCCTTACTCCGGGGGATAACATTGCGCCAGCACTTGCAAAAATACCGCTGAACATAGCGCCAGCAACAATATGCGCGGCGCTCTCCCTTGCTGTTCTGGTGTACTGCTCGTTATTGAGCGCAACCTCGCTAAGCGCGGTACCAGCGGCGCCAATAGCAACCTGAGAACCAATACGAGCAGCCAGGCTTCCTTGCGCACCGGGAATAAACATTGATGCTACTGTGATAGGGTCAAGCATGCCAGACGCAATATTCGCTAAAGTTCCGCCCAATCCTGCCTCAGCAGTAACGCGCCTATCTTCATTTTCTTCATCAATCTGGTTTTTAATCCAGGCGGTTTCCTCTGGGGATTTTGAATCAGCGAAGGCAGATCCCCATTGTTCGTACCCCTTTAGTTCGTTTTTATCAGAATAAGGGTTATACCCCTCCGCTGGCTCGAACTGTTTAGCCGGGCGGAACACTCCGGCCAGCAGGTTATTCTGGCGAAAAGCGGCATCCCATACAGACGGTTGCTGTTGCAGCGGCTGCGGGTTAGTTCCTTCAGGCAGAGAGACATCAAAACCAGTTGGCGCCTGAAGAGCATTATCCATTACGCTCGGTGGAACATCAGATTGCGGATAGATCGGCATTATTCATTGCTCCATGAAAAGTAGTTTTTAACCCGGTTCATACGGTCATCGTGCAAACGCTGATATTGCTCATCGAGCGCACGGTGTTTTTCCTTAAAGCCTCGAATATCTTTCCCGCGTGATAATTCCTCTTCGTCTTGCTGTTCCCGCTCCTGCTGCATTTTTTTATACGGCTCCCAGTCTTCCAGCGACGGTTTCCAGCGCATCGGACGCCTGAATTTATCGTAATATGGCTGTACGCTCTCGTTACCATCTTTATCTTTCATGCGTACCATAATGGCGTAGTCACCGTTACGCGTGGTTAAAACGTCAGGGGTAATTTCCAGTTCACCACCGATTTGAGATTCAGGTGTATTTGATGTAATAACGGGCGCTGAACCTGATGTAATTCCCAGTTGGGTCGGGCTGGTTTCAATTTTTTCTCCACGTTCGCCATAGGTCAGACGCTCTTTCTCTTCTTTCCACTGCGCAGCCTGCCAACCAGAAGGCCCGTAGTTATAAAGTGCTTCAGGCGCGTATTTCATAAACTGGGCGCTGCCGTTCACATCGCTAAGACTCCAGGTACGCGCGATCTGGGTATTGGTCATCTTTTTGGCAACATCGGCATTACCACCCGAGTTGCGATAATTGATGTCATAAAGCGACTGGTAGTCGTTACGGAAATTGACGGCGTTAAGATTCTGGTCATCTGCTGTAGGGCCGCCAAAGCTGTACCACGGTTTCATGCTACTGACTGCGGAATCCATCGCGCTGGCACGCTCTTTTTTGTATTCCTTCGTGCTCTGCGTAGAAGATAATTGCGATTTCAGGGCGTCAGTCTGGTTATAGGTCACATTCTGCGCCTGTTTCACCGCTTCGTCTGACGCCATACCGGAATCGGTAAGCTGTTTAACGGTCAGGTAAAAGCTTTGCATATCCTTTGGCATATCGCCCACAGAGGCAGGATCTGTTTCGTACAGCGCGTTAAATAAGGTCGAGCCCTGCTTAACCACTTCTGGACTACTGGAACGGGCGATCGCATTCAGTTGTGATGTAACTTGCGATGGGATAATGCCCGTCTGGTTAACCTGCTGCACGATGGCGTCGTGAGTAGTGGCGTCGTTAATGCGGAAGTTAAGCGCCGATGGCGTATTGTCTGCCGCCTTCTGCATGGATTTGTTGCTCGGGTCGAGTTTCTCGCCGGAGATCAGCGCGTCGTTAAAGCGGGCGGAATCGCGCTGCGCCTGAATATTAGCGTTGCTCTTCTGCACCAGCGCACTAAGTTTGCCATACGCATCGAGTTTCAATGCGTAATCCGGGTCGTTTGCCTGCGGCTTCACTTTCGCCAGTTCGGCCTGCTGCTCTGCCGGGGTGACGTACTGGATAGCCTGGAAGGTTTTGGCGCTCTCGATCGCAATATCCAGCTGCTTGACCGCTGTCTGCCCCTGCTCACCGTACGCAAACAAAATGGTGGAGGCGTTCGGCATAGCATCCGGCACCTCGCCGTTATATAGCTGCGCCATCGTATTATTGAGAATCGGGTCAATCTGCTGGCGCAGCGCCGTACGCTGCTGGCGGATCTGCGATTCAGCAATACTGTCGATTTTGTTTACTGCTACCGGGTCGAGGCCAGTTTTATTTTTGTTATAGCGGGACAACCAACCGCGCGTTTCGGCGGGCAGTTGCTTAACGAAATCCGCCATTGAGATTTCGCCTTTGCGCGGGTCGCCGACTTTAGCGATCAGTTTATCGACGTTACCCATGCCCCAGTTGTATGCGGCCCCGGCCAACGTTTCAGACTGATATTTTTTACTGAGTTGCCCGGTATAGTCGCGCGCCAGCTGCGCATGCTGCACCGGGTCATCAGGGTTGTATTCCACGCCGCGTTTGGCCGCCAGTTCTTTCCCGGTATCCGGCATCAGCTGAAATTCACCCTGCGCGCCAGCGGGCGAAGTAACAAGACTACCGTCAGCATTGCGGTGCTTGCCACCGGATTCCACCAGTCCAACGGCGCGCATATCGAGTTCGCCGGTGCTGCTGTTGAACAACGTAAAATCGCCATTCAGCCAGCCAGTGGGATTGGTCACCGCGTAATTCTGCGCTCGTTGCTCCAGCGCTTTTTGATTCGCTTCTGATACCGCCGCGTCGATGCGCTCTTGGGGCCAGCCACGCGCCTGGCCATACATCTCGATCGAGTGTTTACGGGCGCTACGTATCAGCCCTGCCTGCATCGGATTATCGTATGCGCTGGCCTCCTGTTCGACAGAAGTGGTCACCGTCGCATTCAGCTGCTGGCGCTGGGCCTCATCCGTCTGCGCACGCTCGAAACCGCTATAGGTGCTTGTCCGGCGTACCTGCCCCGCTTTCCACTGCGCATCAAAATAGTTTAACTGGCTGGGCGGTACGCGCTTCCGCGCTTCCTCGTAATCTCCAGCGTCGGCCTTATCCATATCGGTGACCACACCGGACGATTTAAAGCCCTGACGCGTGACCGTGGCGCCAGTCTCCGGGTTTTCCCAGCGGTCATTAGATTTAGCTTCCAGATCGGTCAAAATAGCCTGTGTGGCTGCCACATCGGCTTTATCCTGCTCATGCTGTACTTGTTCTGCTACCTGCCCTGTAGCGGCCCCAAAACCAGACACCGCATTGCCGATAGTGCCTACATTGCTAACAGCGACACGCGTCTGCTGTGCCTGCGGTGTCACATTACCAAAATTACCCGTTGGAATTCTCACGTCACTTACTCCGCATATAAACCGTATTTGCCTGTTTTTGCTTTTTTCCAGCCGCTGTATGCAGTTCCGCCAGCACTAAGTAATGAACTGCCAGCACTAATATTCCCCGCTGTCGCCGCATTACTGCCGCTGATCCTGTCGGCTTGTGCCTGCGCCTGCAGGCGATTAGAAGAATTCACGCCATTAAGGATTGTCTGGTAGGCGTCCTGCTCCGCATCCCCGGTAATACCTGACGTGACGCGCAGCGCCGTTCCCTCTCCCGTCTCAACACCTGAAGCTGCCAACGCAGCATTGGCGGAGGAAGCCTGCTGGCGACCGGCTTTTCGAATACGCTCCGCTTCAACTTTCGCCGCTGCTTTTGATGCTTCGGCGTCGACTTCAGCTTGCGCGGCCTGATAGTTCGCCATTTTCTTTTGCTGCTGGCCGCTGGCCACTGCACCACCAGCAGCGAGAACAGAAGAAGCCACCAACGCGATTTCAACACCTGTACACATCGTTAAACCTCCATCGAATAAAGCAGCCCGGTACGTTGCAGACCGAGGCGGGAATAAAGCTGGCCAGTACGCTCAGCATTGACGCCAGTAGTGATCCCCATGTTGATCACTGCGGCGCCGTGTTCCTTCGACCATTCGATAAATGCACGGGCCAGCCGTGGGCCAGCGCTGCCGCCCCGGTACTCCGGAGCGACGAACAGGCCATATTCAAACGCCATCAACTGGCGGGAAAAAAACTGCTCCGCGATACCACCGCCGAGCCAGCCAATCACCTGGCCATTCTTTTCAGCCACCAGCACGCAGCCGGCAGCGGAATAAATCAGGCTTTCAGCCAGTTCCGCGCATTTTCCGCGTCAAAGGGTGAATTTTCGGAATAGCAGGATTCCAGGTACATCCGGGTTCCCAGTTCAATAAGCGCCGGAATGTCACCGGCGGTTGCGTTGCGGATCATCATTAACCCCCGTTGCTGGAGAACGTAAAAATAATTGCCAGCAGGTGAAACGGCAGCGGCTGGCGTTGCTGAATAATCAAAGTGTCTTCCCCGCGCTCCCAGCCAAGTTTCCCCATATAGTGATCGCCAGTAAAAAGCGGCGCGGGCTGGTTAAGGATTTCCGGGCCAAAGGTACGGAAGGGGATAACCTGACCGTTGCACTCCGCGCCGGTGGTTTCCATGAAGCGCAGCGTAACTTCGCTGGTACGCTTGCGGGCGTTCTGCGTGGTGCCTTCTGTCGTTGAGATTTCCGGCGTCAGCGTCTGGATGGTGGTTTCGTAATGCAGGCCGACTTCGATTTTTTTCGCTTTGCGGCTGAGAGTGATTTGCCCTCCTGTTACCATTGCCTGCGGCATCACAGAACCATCGGCCACCACATCAACCGTTTTTCCATTGAGATGAGAAAGTCCTGTCCATGTGGTGGCACCTTCTGAGCTGGAGCCGGTTACTGCGGAATCGGTATTCAGGGTGCTGTCGAATACTTCAACATAACGAACGGTCTGGCCATTAACTTCCCGGCGCACCAGCACATAAATCACATCGTCGCTTTCCGAGGGAATACTCGCCACCGATTCAAAAACGCCATCGGTGATCTGGCGTGACCATGCGACTACATCCTGCGCCCGGTCGATCCCCATTGTGACCAGTACGCCATCGGCGCGGATCAGCCACACGAACGCATCAGGCTGTTGCTGATAAGCCATATCGAGGACGCCGCCGGCCGTGATGTGTTCGGCCAGCACCGTTAAATCATTGGCGGAATACGAAACGTAGCTGTCGGGGTCATACGCCACGGCATACAGTTTTTTCCCGGCGCGCTGGATAAACATAATTTCGGTACCGACACGAACCGGGCGAATGCTGTTGCAGCCGTACGGGCTGGGATTTTTTACCGAAATATTGGTCGGAGTGATCGCCGCGTCGCTGCCAGCAGTAATTGTAAACTCGCCGCCGTACGTCAGCGCGATAAGCGTATTCATCTGCGCCAGATGCACAATCGGGTTTAACTGGTCAGAAGACAGCGTAAAGCTGATCGCATCGTCGTCGTCCGTTCCCAGCTCAAACGACAGGTAAACGCCGGTTTCGCTCCACCAGATTGTTTGCGGGTACTGTGGGGAACCAGCCAGAACCAGCCGCTGCTGGTACAGAGTCACCGCGCCGGGGTAGCCAAATTCCTCTGTCCAGACGGTATCTTCACGTGTCCAGGCTCCGGGGGATGCCGCCTGCGTCGCGCTTAAATCGGTGCGGATGGTACCGACTGCGACCTGCGCGCTGGTGATGCTCTTAATCAGCACCAGACCGCTGTTAATGCGAACGTACGAACCAACGTCCTCCGCTACCCAGCCGGTGCCAGTAAACACGGGGGAATCGTCATCATCTGCGGGTTCTGCATCACTGAGCGTCAGCGTGATTTCTGAGCCAACGAATTCTTTAACCGATGGCTTACACCATTTCTCCGGCGTGTCGCGGATTTCGTCGAATGGCTCAACGATAAACGGCGCGGCTTCCAGTACCCAATCAGTTTGCCCCTTACGCTGCAAGCGGTGCGGCGGGACGCTCTGGTGCACTAAAAATCATCGTGTCAGCACCCTGCACGTAATTCACCTCAGACAACATATCGACGGAGTACGGGCTGGCGATTTCATACGGGGTATTGTCTTCGTTTACTAGCTGCCGGCCGTTCTGGTAAATGCGCAGGTATCCGTCGCCGAATTCGAGCATGTACGCCTGCGAGCGGTTAAAGACGTAGGGGATCAGTCGTGCTGTCCGGTCACCATATTTAGCGGCAGCGGCAAAGCGCGTACCCGGTCGGCGAACGACACCGCCCTGCACCACGCAAACCGCGTTTTCGATAATTTTTGCACCGTTGGCATAGCGGGCGATATCAACACGCCCCATCAGGCGCGGGGAAATTTCCCCGGCTGTAAAATTGGTTTTTATCAGGTTCGCGCGCATCAGAACCTCGATTCATAAGTGGGATAGCCGTCCAGCGTTTCCGGCGGTTCTTCCTGCCCGTCGATAGATTTAGCCTGGCGAAGAAGGTATGCAGCTTCCTGCGTCAGACTGTCGCGCAGACTCGCGGAGCCGGTGACGGCGTACGCCAGCTTTGCGGCCATGAACGCTTCGGCCAGATTGACCAGCGACGAATCCCACGTTGACTCATCCTCGTTACGAAACAGATAGCGCAGATAAATCACGTTCTGGTTCGCCAGCAGGCGGTTTCCTTCTACGCGGTACCCGATATCCTCATATTCGCGGCCAACGGAAAGGATCCGGATTAAATCGCCCGGTAGCGGGAACTGGTAGCCGAAACCAAATGCGGGCGCGGTGCTGGACGGTGAGAGCACAACGCGTTTAACCGCGCAGTTCCACGGATGTTTTCGCAGCAGGTCATTGCGTACGGTAGGGTAAATATTGGAGCACAGGCGGGCGTGTTCGGTCGCTTCGTCGAAGCTGTTAATGGGATGGGCGCCGAGCGCCAGCAGTGCGTTGGAACAGATAGAGATACTGGAAGCCATAGCCTTACCTCAGATGAAAAAAGGCCGGGAGGGATCCCCCGGCAAAGGCACCAGCGGCTTTATGCTACAAAATCGATGGCAACGACTTTCTTCTCGTTGGCGCGGCCGGCGCCATAGGACGCATCAACGGAAATCTGGATGGTGTTATTTTTATCGCGGCGCGGGCCGATATCGACGTTGTACTCGGCGCCGGTACCGAAATGCACAGCGGATTTACACCAGGCTGCGGCGGTTTTGGTGGTGACGCTGGCAGCAGTCACAGAATCCAGTTTCTCGTAAGCCAGCCATTTAAAGCCCAGCCAGTTACCGTTTACCGCACCTTCCTGAAGCATTTTCACCGCCATAAAGTCGGCGCTGGTCAGCGTGGTATCGCTGAGGATCTGCGTCAGCATGTCGGCGTTGTACGTCATGTACAGCTCTTCACCGTTCTGCTCGTCACACTCGTTACGGCGGAACATCGCTTTAGCGGCGATCAGCTTGGCTTTGGTCATGCCGGTACCGCCGGCAACGATTTTCTGCGAGGCCGGGAGGGTAACGGATGCATACGCGCCGTTGTTCTCGGTCTTACGCAGTACTGCATCCAGCAGCGCGCGATAAATCACATCGTCTTTTTTGCGGTTGGCGGCGGACAGGGTGAGCTGTAAATATGGCCCCTGCGGGTCGGCAATCAGCTTGCGCAGGTCGCGTTTTTCAACCGGCACGAAAACGCCGTAGTCGGCCATCAGCGCATTACGGGTACCGGCTTCCGGAACATCCCAGACAGTATCACCGAAACGCGTGGTGATCTGGGTCATCTCGATGGTACCCATATCGTTGATGGTGAACGACGCACCGGTGATGCTGCCACGGTCATGGACAGCCGCTTGCAGGCGCGAATCCTTTTGCTGTGCAGCAATTTCGAAAGAATCATGAAACTGCGTAACAAACGCAGCGGTGATCATGTTCTTGTTTGCATCAAATGACATAAAAATCACTCCAGTAAAAAAATCGCCTGCGGGGTGTCGGTTTCCCGGCCCAAATCTGCACAATGCGGTTGGCGCTGGCGCATTGCGGGAGAAATCAGGTATCCGGCGTCCCCGCCGGGCTGGTTATGGAGTGATTGTTATCGAGGTGCACGGTCGGAATCCCGACCAAATAAAAGAGCTGCTACTATTAATACGGCGCAACTGTTTTTCTTCGAGGTTACTGTGAGGAAAATAATCTTTTTTTCATTAACTTATTGTTTGCTTTAAATGCACACGCAACTATCTGCCAAAGGGTAATTTCCTTTGTCATTATGGACGGGACATCTACATTAAGTTCGGGGGATATTAACCGAGCAAAATCGCCATATGCTGGCACAGCTCTCGAAGCGTTATGGAAAGAAGGTTGGTTAATCTCTGAAACAATCCCACCAGTTAGAGGAAGTAACGGACAAGTAATGGTTGTTTTGCAAAAAGAGTTTCCTTCGACTTATCAATGTGATTTTTTACGTAAATAAAAAATAAGGCCTCTTACAAGAGAGGCCTTAACACTAAACTACCGTCTGGTCGCCGTAACGCTTCTGGTAGTACGCGCGAACACGGGAAGAAACATTTTCATGGTCGGCGTGTTTAGGATCCATATAGGCCGGGGATTTCATCAGGTCGCGGATTGATTGCTGCTCTTCGAGATTCACATCGCCGCCAACTGGTGCATCCTCCTGCATTTCCGCGCCGATTTTCGCCAGTATGCGGATCACCATCGGGTTATTGCCGATTTCGTCCATGCGCCCTTTGTCGCCGTCATCCGCCAGGGAGTTAAACGCTCGGAAGGCAAAGCCGACGTTCTTTTTAAATTCGGCGTCAGTCTTCCAGACTTCGCGCAGCTGCGTGGCGGCCGCTTCCGAATCCAGCGCTGCGGCGCCGTTGACCAGCTCAGGCGCAATCTGCGCGTATTCGCTGATGATGAAGCCCATCTGGTCGTTGGTGATGCCTTTGGCGTGCGCTGACTTCATGAACGATTGCATACGGGGATCGGCCTTGAACTCATCCCAGTTGAAGCCCTCGGCTTTCACCTCAGGTGCATAATCATCAGCCGTTTTCGGCGGCGCGTCGCCGCTGCCCATGCGCTTTTCAAGGTGCGTGTAAGCATCCGCCAGTTTGCGGGCTGAGCCTTCAACGTTGAGTTTTCCGTCATCGCCCACAACGCGGTATTTTTCAGGTAGCCAGTCATCCGCGCCTTGTTCGCCAGCGCCGGTGCTGAGGAGCGAAGTACCAGCAGGAGTACCGCCGCCCGGATTTTGAGTACCATCGCCATTGCCACCATCATTGCCCCCTGTGCTGCCTGCCGGCGCTTCTGCGCCTGTTTCGGTGTTCATGAATAAATGTTTAAACTTCCACATCGTCGTTTACTCCGTCTGCTTTGTTGATTTGCATCAGAATGAAATCGAGCACGGAACGCTGTCCGGCCCGGTAACAGGTTTCGCGGTCGCCTTCGGTACCGCCTTTGACATACGCCTCACGCCCGAAGCGGCGCGTTAGTTCTTCCATCACCTGCGGCCCGCCTGGCATTTCCTCGAAAATGCGCCGGTAGTCTTCAGGGGTTGCGTCTTTTTTGATCATTGGTTGCCCGCCAGTCGTTGTCCCATAATTGTGCCTGCTGTCTGTCCTGCTGCACCTGCGGCTTCCGTCCCGGCCTGCATCAGCATCTGCTGTTGCGCCTGCTGCTGTTGCATCTGCTGGCGCTGCTGTCGAAGTTGCTCGACCGCATCAGCGGAACGCATAACTTTTGCGGGAACGCCAAGAGCCTCGCCGACAACCTTGCTCGCCTCGTCGCTGTCCATGTTGTCCAGTACATCGGGGTACGCCTGCGCCAGTTGCATGATGTTCTGGCCGTAGCGCTCGATGGCGGTCACATCTTCCAGCTTCTGCGCGCGGGCCAGCGGGGAGATATAACGCACGTTAAAATTGGCACTCTGGAGGCTCTCGGGGGCGGGAGGGAAAACGCCAGCGCGGAACGCAATACCAAAGCAGCGCTCCACCAGCGGTTGCAGGTATTCAGCCTGAAAACGGCCATAGACCGGGCCGAGCAACTGGCGGATCAGCGCGACACGCACATGCACTTCGGTAGCGGTCATCGCCGGGCCGTCCTGCGGTTGCAGCTGGTCGGCCATCATGATTTTGCGGATGGAAGCCTGCAGGCGTTCTTCAGCGGTAAACGCCACGTTGAAATCTGCGCCGGTGAGCAACGGTTTCATGCTTTCGGTGCTGTTCGCCACAATGATGCGGCGCGGGCCGACTTTGACCGTGCGCGGGTTGAGCACGCCGTCATCCTCAGCAATCCACATCCCGGAGATCGCCAGATCCTGCGCGGCCTTCTCCATGCGTTTGGTTTCGTTCAGCTCTTTGCAGTCCGGCAGCGCGTCGTATACCGGGCCGATGCCGTAGGAGCCGCCGGGGATTTTCATCCAACGCGGGACACATACAGGGAATTCGTGATAGCCGGATTCACGCACGATACGCTTGCCGCTCACTTCCACATTGAACGATGCAAAACGCATGTTGCGCGCCAGCTTCGCATTAACGGCGTAGGTATCGCGCGGGAAAATGCAGTGCAGGAAATCAAATTTATCGTCGGGTTTGTTTTTTGCAGCATCGCGGAATTTTTTCGCTTACCTTGTAAGCGCCAAATTCTTTCACGGCCTGTTCAGCGGTGAGCTGATAGCAGCGATAAATCGTGTCAACGATGCCGTCCCGGCGGGTGGAGGTCACAAAGCACTGCGCCAGCGGCCACTGCTGAAAGGTAAATCCGCCCTCTTCCTTGTCCTCATCGACATACAGCGCGAACCAGCCTGCGCAGACCACATCGAGATTGGCCTCGTACCCTTCCGCGTCAAAGTTAGCGGCGTGGATATTTTCCCATACCAGCGTTGCACAGGTGGACAACCACGCCTTAGCGTCATCAGGCAGTAATTCGCTGTCGAGGTTCAGCCATTGAGCATTCGCAGGTGTCATCCCTGACATAAGCGCGGACGCCAGCATGCGGGCCGCTGTCGGTGGCGGTGCCGTCCAGCAGCTTTGCAACCTTGTGCTTCGCGCTCTGTGCGTCCAGCACCTCGGACGAAAACCCGGCCCCGCGCAGCGGATAGGTGTAGTCGTAGCATTCCCGCCAGACGCTTTCATGCACCTGGCGATTTGCTTTCAGCGTGTCAGCGCGCCTGATTAACCGGCTGGCGAGTTGATCCATGAATTAAGCCCCTAACGTATTTTTTGCGGCCTGTGCACCAGTGGACAGCAGAGAAGAACCTGTATCCGTTGCGCCTTCTGCGCCGCTGGCCAGCAGGGATGATCCCTGTTTGCGCTTTTTGCGCGCTGCTGCGTCAGCGTTCGCGGCTTTTGCTGCTGCGTCTGCTGCTGCGTCTGCTTCGGCCTGCGGGTCTGACTGAACAACTTTGGGTGCGCTACCACACATAAAAATATCCTTAGCCCGGAACGTGCCAGCCGTGTTCGGTTAATACCGGTTTGCCCGGCACCGGTTGTTTATTGCCTTCCTCGTTCGTCACCATCGGGACGGTACCGCCGGTTACAACGTCAGTGGCTTTGCGTACCAGATCGAGGAAGTCGAGGCAGTCGGTCAGCGGGTGGCCGATAATGTCGGTGAAGTCGTACTCTTCAAAGCGCGCGATGATGGCGGCGCCCTGCTCGTTGAGCGTAGCGAGAATGGCGTTACGCTCTGCAAGCTGAGTACCATCAAGCAAGGTTGAAACTTTTTGCTGCACGGTCTGTTCGTTGCTATCGCTACCCTGCTGCTGCACCTACCGTCTGTTCTAGCAGTAATTTAACTGCCCCTTCTGTAACGAGCGTTTTTTCTTCCGGCACGGCTTTTTCCTGCCCCGGCGTCTCAACGAATTTTTTTCGGTCGAGCCAATTTTTTTTCACTCCTGGGTTAGTGAGTCATCATTGTGCGTTGCCCTTCTGGTCAGTTTCCCGACCAAAAACAGGGCGGCGGAACGTCCACCACTGCCGGTAAAGCACAGTAGGGAGTTTTTTACGGTCTGAGCTGGTAGCCAGACACCAGAGAGCAATCAACGCTTCACCGTGACCGTGGCGAGGCTCTGATCCAGATTTCCAGCCGAGGACGGCGGATTTTGAAACGCCAAGTTCATCGGCGATTTGCTGAGTGGTGAGGTTTTTTCGGGTCAGGTCGGTAATGACTCTGAACCAGTCTGTACGGAAGGTGGCGACCAGCGGCATAGATCAGCCCCCTAAACGCGCGCGTGCGCGAGCATAGAGAAGGGCAAAATCGCCGCCCGCCAGAATGGAAAAGGAGCCTGAACAGAATTTCATGCTTTCCGGACGCGTTAGCCAACTGCATTTTTTAGCGTTATCTGCTGCTCTTAGAGACGGAATTAAATTCTGCATAAGCGTAATTCCTTTACCTCGTTATTGACCTGTTCGAGCAATTCAGTCTCCGTTCCGTAGTTTTCTTCCCATGTTTTTTGCCCTGCGTGGATAGCTACGCCATGGCCGCCAGTGCGATGATGCGCAGGGCATAATGGAATAACGCGGGAATTATCAGATCGTTGCCCCATTCCACAGCCGGTGCGGATATGGTGCATTTCTGGAACGGTGTAAACTCCGAGATGAAGCTTGCAGACAATACATCCAAGCTCAACAAGCTTTTCGTAATGGATTTTGTCGGCTTTAGTGGCGCGCTTTTTCACGAAGCACCCCCTTACTGGCTGCAAACTCCCCGTAATACAAATCTTCCGCTTTCCGACGGGCATCGATAGCATCGGCAATTTCATCAAAGCGGCCTAAGCTAACAGTCCTGCCACCAACTGAAATTTGAGCCGCCCATTTCAGGCGACTGGGTACCCAGTAAATACCCGGAATTCCTGAGCTGTTGTCACTCCTCAAACCCACATTTTTGGTATTGTCTGCCTGTGTGCAGATACTTAAATTTGAGCGGGAGCAGTTGAGCTTATTACCATCAATGTGATCAACGACATCATGCGGTCCCGCATTCATGATGATGCGATGAAGGTATCTTTCTTTGCCAAAATGCCAGCCGGTGACTTTTGCATAGCCATTCGAGCCGATGTGGATGGGGTAACCAACAAAGATCATGGCATCTGCCTCATCCATTTCGACAATCTGAGAGCGAATATTGAATTTCATAGTGTCCGCCTCAAGCTGCATAACTGAAAAGCTGAGAGGCTGCGTTTTCTGCGGCCTGCTGCGTTGGGAAGGTGCGGAACAGAATGAAGTTCCAGAGAACGTCGAGGACTGATTTATAAAGCTGGGAGAATTCGAGATCGTCCATTTTTGCGAACGATATTGATTTGGGCTCTTTGCGGGTGGTGCCGTCCGGCATCTGGTATTCGGTATAAAAACCGGCTTCGATAGTTACCCAGGACCGGAACGCTTCAAACGATTTTACTGCGCTGATATTCCCGGCGCGTTTTTCCGCTTCATCGCGCAGATACTGATCGGCCAGATCCTGCAGTGTTTCTTCATGCCCGGCATAATGGGCGACCAGTTGCACGTAGCCACGCACCAGTTTTTTATCGGCTGGCGATATTGCACCGCCAGAAGGTTGCCAGTAATCAAATCCCAGATTCAGGAGGGCAAAAAATTTGCGGTGAAATGCTGGGTTTCTTGCCTGCTTAAAATCGGAGTAAAGGACTGCCCCCATGCGAATTTTCTTCACAAACTCGCGGGCGTCTGGAGATGCAGGGATTAATACATCGCCTGCTGATTTTATAAATGAATACTGCGCCATTGGGTTCCCCTTTAGCGCAGCAATTGCTCAGAAATACAGAGTGTTGAGTGTTCAGGCCAACATCATGATTATAACACAGTGCCATCTGGTTTTATAATCGTGTATCCAGATAGTTTTGCCATTTCAAACAACGCGTTAAGAGATGCTACGTGTTCGTCATCGTGGACCTTTCTTGTCTTGCTGACTTTACCGTTTTTGTATGTGACTAACACAGCACCATCGTCGGGGGGAAGGCCTACTGCTTCGTTCTTTTCAACCACAACATCCAACCCCCAAACAACTGTATATAATTACAGCATTTATACCTCTTTACTAACGCACAGTGCAAACACAAAATCTCGCAATACATTAATTTATAAAAAAATTTATTAATGTTTATTCCCAAAAAAAATAAAATTATTAATTGAATCAGAAATTAATACCGCAACCCAAAATTTTTATTTACTATCTTTTGAAGAGATAATGATCTCACCTGATATTAATAAAAATTATAGACGTGCACTGGTTAATAATCGAAGCTATACATTATTGATAGATATCTTTATTTATAGATATCTCTCCATTTTTTACACGATTTTGGTTTATCTGGCAGACTGTCCTTGTCAGGAAATATATTTTTTATAAAATCAACAACCTCCTCAACAGAAACGATATCAATGAACTCCCCATCATCATTGACTTTACTTTGAATAAGCCAAGCGAATTTTCCAATAGTATCTAATGTAAGATTAGTTATATCTCTGTGTGTATGTTGATATTCCTCAAATGGAGTATCACCTAGCGTCTCAGCAAGGGTTAAGCCTAACTCTTCCAGTTCTTCATCACTGATAAAACAACCTTATATTGCTTTGGCCGATCAACACTTAAAGCAATTGCCGCAAGCAAGTTTTTATTATATTCATCATGAATTTCTAAACTTTCCGTCTTCCATATCGATAATGAATTCGAGGTGGTTTTTAAACAATTTGTTATGCAATCGGCAGGCATAGTCATATGCCCGCCATTAGGTAACTCATTCTCCCAAAACTCCGATTTAATACTTCTAATATAATAAGACATATCATCGTCCTTTAAGCATCTTTATAACTTTTTGACGGTATCTTTCCAGATATTTTTTGTTGTAGGGTTCCATATCCTCAAGTAGTTTCAATGCCATTTCCGGTTTCCATATCTCAATTGACATCAACACCATCTCTTTTACGGCATCACTTTTTTGTGGGAAAAGGAGGTTATTGCCAATACCGATGCAGCTGGAATTTCATCGAAATCAAATTCGGTTAAAAGAGCAATAGATTTACATATGACCACTGATTCACTTGAAACTATATATTTTAGAATGACCTGAGTTAATGCCATATCAATGAGCTCAAAACCATAACTTTTCGCTAATTCATTGATTACTCTGTATGTTTTTGACTCAAAACCTTGTTCGATATTGTCAAACAAAAATGAACTATAAATCACATCAACAATGTGTTGCATTGTTTTATTAACTGTCAAGTCTGTTGTTAGTTCTCCCCCCTGTGCTCCGGGCACCCCATCCGAATTATTAAGTTGTAAAATAACATCATTTTCATTATTAGCTTTCGGTTTGATTTCAATACTGCTACTGCTATTTTGTTCAAACAAAACCATGTTATGATTCAACATAACTATACCAGGTTTTGGTTGGCTGAAGTCAAAGTGAATGATCTCACCACTCATGCTATAACTCCTTTACGTCCTTGATATTTTCCAGAGCCTCATTTAGTAAATCTTTAATGAAACCACTATCACGCATGGAGAACCTTAAGTCTGAGTTGTCTGGGTGAGTATTATTGTCAACATTGATTAATATTGAATCACCTTCAAATATGTTGCCTTTAACATTAATGACTGCTGGCGCCTTAGTTATAGATAGAATATTAAAAATCTTCTCATCTTTAAACTGTTCAACAAGAACATTCCTGAACATCCATTCAACAGGCTTAGAGTCTAATTTGAAAAATTTAGAATAAAGCCGACCTTCATTCTCGGGGCTGCTTTTATAAGCATCGTTAATGACAACAGAAACTCGCCCCCCTTTAATATTTTCTTGCTCAAATGTTGCATTAAATAATTTTAAAACATGATCAAGGAGTGTTACCAACGTGTGGTAACCTACGCTTTTCTGAGACTCAAAAGTAATACTTACAGCCCAAGGAGCAAAAGTCACACCAACATGATAATCCCCAAAACTCTTATCAATCCTGACAGTTCTAACTTTATTATTAGAATCATTGCTAGCGACTTCCGCATAACCTGGAAAGAAGCCATCTTCAATGAAAGGCATTAATTTAATTATCGATTTTGAATCTGCTGATAGTAATTGATATGGGAGAAAATCAATTAATACTTGTATTTGAATAAAGCAATTCCATCTTAAAACCCTCATTGTAAACCCTATCAAATAATTAACAGATATAGCAAAACCTGTCAATAAGTCAAAAGTAACTCTTGATTTAAGATAAAGGGTTGAGCAGGATGCCGCACATAACAAAAAGATCACTAATGAGTTAAAAGGCGGCATAATTTTTCTCGTTTAATTTCAACACAATACACTGATTTTACAATACTTCATATCAATCTGCTTTATCGCTACGTTACAAATATCCATCCATAAAGATGGTCTTAGAACCCATCCAATTGACGAAATAAAATTCAGTTACAAGACGATACGGCGCAACGATGAACCAGTGTTAAACTAAAAATCTCATTAGTAACGGGTGCTTAACAAGCATGGGCTCGCTCCCGCCAAAAATTTAATCTCGCTTTGAAAAATTCCCGGTAGCTTTCCGGCGTCGCTGCAATCGACTCAACGATGAACTGACGAGTAACTTTCTTCTCGAACAGCTGACGTATGAGTGCCGCAGCCCGCATGTCGTAGTGCTCTTTGATCTGGCACTCCTGCGGCCATTTGGCGCGATTGAGCGGTAGGCCGGGCGGCAGGTAATCTGATTGCCCGGCCATGCTTTACACCCTCTTGTTTTTCGCTGACTCGACGTAATAACGGGGATCCACGCTGTTAAGCGTGAAATGAACTACTGGTGTATCTTCATGGCGAGTGATACCGACATAGTTCGAACTGAACATTTTTAAAACTCGATCCTGAATTTCTTTGAGTGTGACCTGACATTCCGGATAGTGTTTCTGAAGCTGGCCCAGAATAGTCTGGTAAGAAAGCGTTTTGCCTTTCATCACGGCGACCAGCTGCTGCGCGGTAACTTTCCCGGCACCAGGTTGATCATCGCTGGCAAGCAGCGGGCGAACGCTGTCGAGTAGCAGCCGATGACGGCCAGCACCACCGACACGCTGACCTGTTTTTTTATCGAAATGCTCGTTAGCGCCCGCAGACCAGACGGTGACCCCTTCACTCAGGCGCACATCTTTTTCACCTTTGGAATAAATCACGGTGCCGATATGGGTTTTACGGCGACGACCTGAAACTGCGGGCACCGGCGCTTCACGTTTAACTGGCTTTTGCGGAGTAATTCCCGGCACTGGTACTGGTCGTGGCGCGGCAACAAATACAGAACGGCTCCGCGCACGGGCGCCGGCGTTCATGCGCCAGAGAATAACGGGTAGCCAGTTACAGCCATCATCCGGATTAACTGGTTTCGGGTAATTTAAATTCGTGGTCATTGGTCTTTCCTCAGTTAAATCGCGCTGGTCAGGCGCGGTTAAAATGCATCGGTATTGAATTTTTCAGAGTATTTACGGGGTTGTTTCCGGGGTTTCGCGGCCTCCAGTTGCATACGTGTTTTCTCTTTGCCAACATGCTGATCCATTGACAGAAAGTGTCCGTTTTTAAATTCCTGATAAATAATTGTGCCTGCGGCGCTGAAGCGGCTTTTACCCAGGATAATTTCAGCGACGCCAGCCGCCGGGCTTTCCGGGTTGTAAACCTCATCGCGGTACAGAAACATGATGCTGTCGGCGTCCTGCTCAATGGAACCGGAATCGCGCAGGTCTGACATGACCGGGCGGCGCTGGGCCGCCGGGCGGGAATCCACGGCACGGGAAAGCTGGCTAAGCGCGAACGTCGGCGTATGCAGGCGCATAGCCATAGTTTTTAAGTTTCGGGATATGTGGGCGATCGCGAGGTCGTTACGCTCTGCCTTCGGTTTTTTAATCAGGCCAAGGTAATCGACAACGATCATCGCCAGATGCGGATACCGGCGCTTATGCGTTTCGGCAACGGCGCGAATTTGCTCAATCGTCAGATCGGTAGCATCAACGATCCAGATATCTCGCCCGTTCATGGTCTCCATAGCCGCTGTAAAGCGCGCCCAGTCCTCGTCCTGCATATCGAGGGGATTACGCAGGCGTGACACTGACATGTTGCCAGAACCCGCCAGAGAGCGTTCTACGATTTGCGCAGCGGCCATTTCCATGCTGAATATCAACGCACCACCGCCGGCAGCAGTAACACCATCGACAATTTTCAACGCAAATTCTGTTTTTCCCATGCCCGGACGCCCGGCGACGACAATCAAATCCTGCAGGTTGATTCCGCCGGTCGCATCGTCCAGTTCCTCGATCCCGGTTTTCAGGTTGCGGGTACCCTCTTCACCGTCCATGCGCTTCTGCATGGTTTCCATGTACACCGGCAATAATTCGCTCATGTGTACCGGCTGTACATCGCCAGTGTCGCCGGTCATGTCCAGTAGCTGCGCCACGGCAGTTTCGACAACCTGATCGCGCTGCTCCTGGTTTATTGCATCACGAATCCCATCCGCACCATCCTGCAGTAATTGCGCGATGGTTCTGCTTCGCCAGGCCTTAACCATTTTTTTGGCGTAGCCTTTGAGATTGACGATCGATGTCGGAAATTTGCAAATATCGGCGAGATTGGCCAGCGTCCCCTGTCCGCCAATGGCTTCGCTAATGTACATCATGTCAATTAAGCCGCCGCTCAAGGCCTGCGCTTTGATCACATCGTAAATCTGTCTGTAGTATGCGACGCTGAAAGCCTCGCTCGGCGTGCTGGCAATCACATCAAAGGCGTCCGGCGTGGCGCCGCCGTTCATCAGGCAGCCAAGAACAAGACATTCCAGTTCCTGAGTGGAATACATCATCTGCATCATAAAGCACCATCCCTGGTCTTACGCAATGTCTCTGGTTTCATCAGATAGTCAAAGCTGGCGCGCCATCCGCCATTTTCACCAAAGTAAAAATCGGAGGCATCAGCGCGGAATTTTTCGAAATAACCCAGAAATGCGCCCGTAGTTTTGTTTTTCATGTGGGCGGCAAGACGGGTGATCATCCGGCGGCGGTCGGTGTCCAGTTCAGCAGCTGGCAGAACGTCAGCAAAAATTTCGTTGTAGCCGTTCATAACGGCTTCCGGATCAATATCAGTTTCGGTCACCGCCCATGCTTCAGCGTCAGCGAGATAACCATCAAAGCGGTTTACCCGGCAGATGTTCGCAGGCTTCGGCAGGCTATCGCCACGGCGGCGCCATGTGGCCAGAACCCAGCGGATAACTAACTGCAATTCGTCCAGCGTGTACCCTGCCCGAGTGGTGGTCGGCGTCAGCATCAGCACAAACGGTTTCAGGTCACGGCAGCGGGTACCGGTTTGCTCGTTGTAAAATTCCAGCGCTTTTTGTGCATCAGAAAGAATTAACTTAACGCCTTCCCCCTCTAAGGGGTTAGGGGTATATATATTCTCTGTAGTATTCTCTGTAAGAAAGTTTGCTGGTTTTCCCCTGACTTGTTTGGTGGTTTTCCGCATTCCAGTATGTGGTTTTTCCGCATTCTTGTTTGCGGCTACAAGCACCTGATATAAAACGTTATTATCTACTTTGTAGAAAAGTCGAGCAGGAACGCCTTTTCTTTTTTCCAGCAGTACACCAATTGAGCGGAGTTTCTTACGCGCCCCCTCCTGCTCATAGCGGGAAAGGCCGGTTTCTTCTTCCCATTCTTCCTGAGTTTTATACACCCATCCGTCATCGTCGGACCGGTTTGTCCAGTAGGTCATTTGTGACAGAAACAGCGCAGCCGCCACACCAATATCCAGACGAATAAAACTGCGCTGGAAGGCGATCGGCCTGTCGAGTAATGGCAAAATATTCATACTCAGATCCCCAGCGAGTCAGCCAGCTGACGGCAGGCGATTTCGTATTCTTTCTGGGTGAGTCCCGCTTCCTGCAGATCTGCCTTGCGCAGTTCATAGCGTTCCCAGATTGTCAGCGCAGTAGCGCGACGCTCTTCGAAAATCGATTCGATATCTTCCATCGGGACTTGTACCCCGTTCCGGCGAAACCCATTCCGCCAGGTGATGCGGTCTTGTGTTCTCATTGGTCTTTCCTCGGTACAGGTTAAACGCTGGTCAGGCGTTGTGTTTCTCGCATAGCTTGCAATGCTCTAGCGACTTGCTGCGGCCCGTCTCTGGCGTCGAGTAACAACGCGATAATCGCCGCGGCAAACTCGCGAATGGCCACACAAATTAAATACTGGGTGGACATACCCAAGCGCGCGTAACGTTCTGCCGGCAGCGCCGCTTCCATTGCTTTGACCAGCGCCATAGTTTTGGCTCTCGCGGCTTTGGTCTCGCCTCGCAACCAACGAAAAATTTGTTGGCGGTTATTGTTGATTGCCCGCCAGTCGGCGTTTCCATCTGCATCTTCGATCTGGTGCAGCTTCAACGAACCGGTATTTCCACCAAGACGAAACCACATGCGGCTTATCTCGATAGCAACCAGCTCCTGCCCGCTTTCCGCTGCCCAGTTAAAGATCTCTCGTTTAAGTTCTTCGAGGTATTCCACTTCGAGCGTCTCCTGTCGCTGAAAATTGATTAAGCGTAATCAGATTTCGATGCCGCCAATTGTTAAGCTGATTTGGCTGGCAGTTGGTAAGCCTTTGGGTCATAAACAAGTTCGCCATCAGTCATCAGAGACAAACGAGCTGCTTTACCTTCAGGAACCAAACGCCCCCACGCATAGACAGTAGGAGCCTTAACGCCAGCGGCCTCAGCCAGTTTTCTCTTACTACCAAAATATTTGATCGCATCAGTTGTTAACATGAAACACCCTCCTGTTAGATTTTTCTAACAAATTAGGTGTTCGAGATAACGAAGTCAAGGAAATTTAGAATTATCTAACTATGACAATGCCAGGTGAGCGCATCAGAGCGCGTAGAAAAGATCTCAAACTTACTCAGCGCGCTTTAGCGAAGCTGGTTAACGTCGCGCACGTCACTATCTCCCAGTGGGAAACCGGTGATAGTGAGCCTGGCGGGAAAAACCTATTCGCTTTAAGTAACGCACTTCAATGCAGCCCTACTTGGATACTTTACGGCGATGAAGCCGCCACTCCGGGAACCCCGGTAGATACCCCGTCGCCGTTAGATGAACGAGAAACAGAGCTTTTTAAAAACTCTTTTCGTCACTCCCAGAATCTGAAAAAGAGCGGCATTTAACGGAACTTCGCGAAAAAGTAGACGGTTTCAATCGTTTATTTGAAGAGTTACTGCAAGCCCGTAAACAAAAATAATCCCTTTATAATCAAATAGATGTAATTTTTTACGTCCATGTTGTTCGTTTTTTCTAATTTAATCATTGACCATATTGTTAGATTTATCTAAATTACATCACATCAACGACGCACTAACCACGCGGCAGTTGTTCAGAAACAGTTCTGACAGTCCGGAAAGACGGGCACGAATTCTTCGGGTCGCCGACAGTACGATGACATGCGGGAAAGACCGCAACGAATACGAATTGCTGTGTGTAGTCTTGGCCCGGGCGCCCCGGGCATTTTTTTCACACGGTAACGAGGAAAGACCAACGGGACTGACCACCCTGACAGCCGGGAAAGACCGGCAACATTCAGGCGTAAAAAAGCCCACCGGAGTGGGCTAATTTACCCGGGGCAGTGACCAAACCGCCCGGAATGCTACAGGGGACCAACCCTGTAGCGAGGAAAGACCAACGACAGAGTCGCCGATCGGCTCTGAGTATATATCATCAAGGAGTCGCTATGGAAGCGCTTACCATCCCCGTAACTATCTACGTTCTCGCAACAACCAACCCATATCTGCCGACGTCTTATCACTCGTTCACCTGTGACATGTCACAGCAATACCCTGATCTGTATGTCCTCGTTACTACCAAAACGGTAGAAGTTGCCATACCTGCTTTAGAACCTATCGACATTATCGGAATGCAGGTTAATGCCCTTCGCGCGAAGAAAGAGCAAATATCTGCTGATGCCAACAAACAGTTAAGTGTTATTGAAGACCAGATCCAGCAACTGCTGTGCATCGACCACTCTCCGATTGAAGAAAGCGACGTACCGTTTTAATTAACTGGCGCGTGACCTGCGCCTGCAACCAAGAGGAAAGACCAATGACCATCTACAACGGCTTATTCGAGCCAAAAAAATCGGCTATCAAGGACTGCGGCGCCGTGCAGCTGGCGATCGCCGTCGAAGCACCAAACAAGAAAGTCGCCGAAAGCATTATCACCGGCAAACTCTGGGAATCTTACCCAGCAAATGGTGACAACTATTTCAAACCGAAACTGTGGGAACACGAAGAAGGCCAGCCGCTGCCGACTGTTGGCCAGTTCGACGAGCTATTCGCCCAGCAACATACTTTCGACGGTGAAAAATGGGTTTCCATTTCCGCGAACGGTACCGCCGGTGAGGAATCAAATTTACCCGCTGGCGATGATGTTATCGATCTGATGACTGTTTCCCCAGGCGAACGCTTTGCAGCCGTTCTGCTGTTTAGCACCGCTCAGATTGATGGCCATATCTATTCTCAGGTTGTGGATTACCTGGATAACCTGAATAACCGTGATACCGAACTGGAAGAGGAAGATCGTTTTAACTTTAACGTGCTGTGCGCACTGCATAATAACGAACCAGTTAAACACATGCATGTTGAAGGGCTGAATAATCTTATTCAGGGCATTTTCTCCCATTTTGAAAACCAGACTCCGGGCAAAGCGGCTATTTCTCAATTTGTAAAACGCTGGCTTGAGAATCCCGGTAAACGTGAAGAAATGGTACCAGGCCAAAATTCCTCACTCGGCGCCGCCAGCACTGATACCAACGTTAAAATCGCGCCAAAACGTGGTTATAAACATACCTATGCAACACTGGATCAGGAGATCGCTGTTGCCCTACTCCCTATTTCTCCCGATGCGCCAGTATTATCAGGCAACCTTCGCGATGCTGAGAAAATCATTGCAGACGAGCGCGAAGATTTTAAACGTTGGTCAATGGCGCTTCGCACCACAGAGCACATTCTGAAATATGACCGAGACAGTATTTTTGGTGTAGTGCAGAACGTACCGGCGAAAGATACCTATCATTTCCCTGACAGCCTACGCCGCCACATCGATTCATGGCTGGATGCAAACGGCCGCTTTGAAGAAGCCGACACCGCACCTGTCAAGCAACCAGACACTACAGAAAACACTGCCTCAAACGCAGGCGAAAAAGCGGAAGTGCCGCCGCCGGTCGTTACAGATACCCAGGCGAAACAGGCACGTAAGGCGCTTAACGATATGGGTTATGGCGTTTATGCGTCAGACAATTACAGCGCCAGCGAGCCAGAGGAAAAACTGAGCGTCAAAGCGCAAAGAATTGCTGATGATGTGGAGCAGTTGGTAGAGCACATAAGCCAGAAAGAAACCATGCCTAGCGCTGAAGAAGTCGTGCGATCAGTCGGTAATCCTGGCACCGAACAAGACAACCTGGCGCTGTGGAAACGCGTCTTCAAAACCGATGAGCGCTTTACCAAAGCATTCACGCAAAACGGCGGCGGCACCTCAATCAACGGCACGTATCTTACGATGCTGGCTACCCGTGAGTTCGGCCTGAAAGGCAGCGGCTGGGGCGTCGATATACTGGAAGAACGCTTTGACGATGGAGCGCCAATTACACGGACTGTAAAAGGAACTGACGGTAACAATACATGGGAACTGATCTCAGATGGTAATGGTGGTTTCCTCACTGAAAAACATCACGTAATGAAAATTCGCCTTTGGTATCTGGTAAACGATGTTCGCGGAGAAGAATATGCCTACGGCTGCACACCCTACATTTACGGCAGCAAATATGGCCCGATCTGCGATGGGGAAGCCGCTAAAAAATCCCTTACCGATGCCACTAAAAAGGCGTTATCCGGCCTAGGATTCAGCGGCGATATCTTTATGGGCCTTTACGACAATCTGGAGTACCGCCAGAAAAACAAGGCAGAGTTTGATCTGAAGAATGCCAGCGAAACCGCAGAGGACGCAGCACGTCTTCGCCAGGAGTTTGACGACAAACTCAGCCGTGTTGCTAACACTCTGGCACATGGCGTGACTGTGAACGAAATAAACGGCGTTTTCTCCCCTATCGCACGTGAAATCGACGTTCACATTAAAGCCGCACAGGCCAACGGTGACGCACAACATGAACGCTATCTTTCTGGCCGTCTGCGCCGCCTGATTACCATTAAAGATGGTCGGATCAAAGAACTGAATAAAGCCGAGGAGAAAGCATAATGACTTCCACAAAAGCAATTGCTATTGCCGCAGATATGTCTAAACTCCAGGCGCTTCTGGAAAATGAAGACGGTTCTGGTCTGTCAGCTGAAATGATCGCCGATACAATGGAAGGGCTCGAGCTGCAGCTCGGCGACAAACTCGATGCGGTATTCGTCCATGTTCGCAACCTTGAAGGTCTGGCGAAAACCTGCGACGAAGAAGCCAAACGCCTGGCCGCCCGTAAAAAGTCATTCGAAGGTAAGATCACCAACCTGAAGAAATATGTTCTCCAGTGCCTTCTGGCCGCCGGGCAGGATACCGTCAAAACGGCAAAAAACACCTTCACCGCCCGTAAAGGTGCAATCAATGTGGTGATCGATAACGTTGATTTACTCCCGGATGAATTGGTGACCGTTCAGACAGTGGTTGCGCCTGATAAGAAGGCAATCAAAGAGGCTATCGAGTCAGCAGAAGCGGCAGCGGCTCAGATTGCCGCAGATGGTGGGGAAGTCCCGGAAGAGCTCTTAAACCCGGTTCCGGGCGCCCATATTGAAATCGGCGAACGTTCACTGCAGGTGCGCTGATATGCTGAGACTATCCCTGAAGAAAGGTGATGCGGTTCATGTCGTTTTACCAGATGGAACCAACGCAATTATCGAAGCGCGGGCCCGTTGCGAACTCGGTATGCACTTCCCTCGCAATATCAAGATAACGCGTGAAGATGGCGCATTCCGACCAAAACAAAATCTGATTAAGCGTAATCAGAAATAACCCATCACTACCGATAGCATTGTGGTCTACCAATAAACCGGAGATCACAATGCTACGTTGGCAACCAGGTGTAGTTTTACTTTCAGAATTCGATATCAAAATTGGCAGGCTATCAGTCAGCGTTAGAAAGAGGACTTTGACCCAGTCCGATATCCAGCGCGCTTGCGATGCAGCAGACAACGCTATAGCCGGCATGCTGAGGAAAGACCATGAAACACGATCACGACATAATCACCAGAGAGGAAATGATCGAACTGACGGGGACACCGCTTAAATCTAAGCAATGCGAGGCTCTGCGTCGGGCTGGAATTTTCTTTATGGAAAGAGCTGACGGTCATCCTAAAACAACGTGGGGCCATTTTCTGAACCCGATTAAATACCGCAACCAACAGGAAAATACGGTGCGGGAGGAAGAACCAGACTTCGGAGCGATATTTAATGGCCGGAAAGCGTAAGAACCCTGCCGATAACTGGATGCCGCCACGCGTATATCGCGGTAAGGCGGCATATGAATTCAGGAATAAAGATAATAAGGCCATAAGGCTATGCGCACTCTCGGAGCCCCAATCAACGGTATGGCTGGCATATGAAAAAGCCATTGGCGAAGAAGTTGAGCGCAAGACATTTCAGGCACTGGCCGATCAATTCATGTCTTCCCCTGACTGGCAGGATTTAGCGGCAGAAACCCGAAAAGATTACACGAAATACGCAGGAAAAGTACTGCCGGTATTCGGGAAAGTTAACCCGGATAAAATTAAACCAGAACACATCCGGCGCTATATGGATCAGCGTGGCATGGCCAGTAAAACGCAGGCCAACCGGGAAAAGAGTTTTCTTTCGCGGGTATTCCGCTGGGGTTATGAGCGGGGTTACGTCCAGCATAATCCCTGTCAGGGCGTTAAGAAGTTCAAAGAGATAGCCCGAGAGCGTTACATCACTGACGAAGAATACAAAGCGGTTTACGATGTTGCTCCGGACGTGGTTCGTGCCGCTATGGAAATCGCTTATTTATGTCTGGCCAGACAAAGCGATGTGCTGGCTTTGACTGAAGACCAGATACGGGAAACCGGGATCTTTATCCGCCAGGGAAAAACAGGCGTAAAGCAAATCAAAGCATGGTCGCCACGCCTGCGCGCCGCTGTCGCCCTCGCCCGTTCCCTGCCGTTAAAGCCGGGTATACGCAGCCTGTTTGTCATTCACCAGACCAGCGGCAGCAAATACACCAGAGACGGCTTTAACTCACGTTGGCGCGACGCGAAAATTGAAGCACAGGAAAAGAGCCCACACCTGCAGATAGATTTCACTTTCCACGATCTAAAAGCGAAAGGTGTCTCTGATCTGGAAGGAAGCCTCGAGGAGAAGCAGGTGATTTCAGGACATAAGAATTCGAGACAAACGGCGATTTACGACAGGAAAACTAAAATCGTGCCGGTTGTTGGTGGTCAGAAAAAATGAATCGCTATGCGTTCGTTGAAAAATAATCTTCGGACGCATCTTCGGAAAGTAGAATTGCAGGCATAAAAAAACCACCCGTAGGTGGTTTTACACGACACTGCTTATCATTGATTTTATTAGCTTTATCCCAATGGTACCCGGAGCGGGACTTGAACCCGCACAGCGCGAACGCCGAGGGATTTTAAATCCCTTGTGTCTACCGATTCCACCATCCGGGCTCGGGATATAAAGTGGAGGCGCGTTCCGGAGTCGAACCGGACTAGACGGATTTGCAATCCGCTACATAACCGCTTTGCTAACGCGCCTTTAATACTGAAGCACCCGCAACTGCCGATGCTGTTAATCTGGAGCGGGAAACGAGACTCGAACTCGCGACCCCGACCTTGGCAAGGTCGTGCTCTACCAACTGAGCTATTCCCGCATCATCAAGTTATTTGCTAATCACTTGATTTTCTTATCGTCTGGAAGACTGTGCCGCCGTTCGATGCGTTGCATTCTACTTATCTCTCGCGGTGAGTCAACGGTATTTTTCGCAACTTTGTATCGTTTGCTGAAAATAACGGCGAAACGATCACTGATCAAGCAAATCGCCGCGCGCCGCGTTCAAATACTGCAGCATCGACCACAGCGTCAGCACCGCCGCCACGAGGAAAAGCGCGATCCCGGCCCACTCCACCCACGGATAAGGACGCCACAGCATCCATACCAGGGCGGTCATCTGGGCGGTCGTTTTCACTTTGCCAATCCACGAGACCGCCACGCTGCTGCGTTTCCCCAGCTCCGCCATCCACTCACGCAGCGCGGAGATAATGATCTCACGGGCAATCATGGTCGCCGCCGGTAGCGTGACCCACCAGGTGTGATAGTGTTCGGCAACCAGCACCATGGCGATAGCCACCATGACTTTATCGGCAACCGGGTCGAGGAAGGCGCCAAAACGGGTGCTCTGATTCCAGCGACGAGCGAGGAAACCATCAAACCAGTCGGTTACCGCGGCAACAAAGAAGATCAGCGCGCAGGCAAACGGCGCCCAGCTAAAGGGCAGATAAAACGCCAGCACAAAAAACGGGATCAGGATGACGCGAAACAGAGTAAGCAACGTAGGGATATTAAATTGCATAGTGACGGGTAACTATCTGTTGTAAGTAAAAATTAGCCCTATGTTGCTACAGAGCCCCTAATGTTTCAACGAGTAGAAGATCTTTTCTGCCAGAGCGTGAGAGATGCCCGGTACTTTAGCAATTTCTTCGACGCTGGCCTGCTGTAGCCCCTGCAGCCCACCCATATACTTCAGCAGCATCTGACGACGCTTCGGCCCCACCCCCTCGATAGTCTCAAGCGAGCTGGTGCTCTTCACTTTCGCCCGTTTTTTGCGATGCCCGGAGATCGCATGATCGTGCGATTCATCGCGAATATGTTGGATCACATGCAGGGCCGGCGAATCCGGCGGCAGGCTAAACCCTTCCCCTTCCGGCTCAAAGAATAACGTTTCCAGACCCGCTTTTCGATCGCTACCTTTCGCCACGCCCAGCAGCAGCGGATGATGTTTATCCCAGGGGACGTCCAGTTCAGCAAACACGGCTTTCGCCTGGGCCAGCTGTCCCTTGCCGCCGTCTATCAGGATCACATCCGGGATCTTGTTGTCATCAATCGCTTTACCATAGCGACGGCGCAGGACCTGATTCATCGCCGCATAGTCATCGCCAGGGGTAATGCCGGTGATGTTGTAGCGCCGATACTCCGCGCGCAGTGGGCCATTGCTGTCAAACACCACACAGGATGCTACGGTCTGTTCGCCCATGGTGTGGCTGATGTCAAAACACTCCATTCGCTTGACGGCCGGCAGCTCCAGTACGCTGGCCAGCCCCTGCAAACGCTGATGAATGGTCGATTGCTGAGACAATTTGGTCGTTAACGCTGTCGCGGCGTTGGTCCGCGCCAGCTTAAGATAACGCGCTCTGTCGCCGCGCGGCTTAGTCTGCACATTGATTCGACGACCCGCCAGCTCCGACAGCGAGTCGGCCAGCAGCGTCTTATCCCCAAGGTTAAAGTCGAGCAAAATCTCCCCCGGCAGCGTGCGCATTTGGCTGCCCTGCAGGTAGAACTGGCCGACAAAGGTCTCCACGACCTCTCCCAGCTCGGTGCCGCCCGGCACTTTCGGGAAGTAGCTTCGGCTGCCCAGCACTTTGCCCTGACGGATAAACAGCACATGCACGCAGGCCATGCCGGCATCGAAGGCGACGCCGATCACGTCGAGGTCGTCACCGGTGTTGGAGACAAACTGTTTCTCCGTCACGCGGCGGACGGCCTGAATCTGGTCGCGGATGCGCGCGGCCTCTTCGAACTCCAGGTTCTGGCTCGCCTTCTCCATCCGCGCGATGAGCTGGGTCAGCACCTGGTCATCCTTGCCGGCGAGAAACAGCCGCACATACTCTACCTGCTGAGCATACTCTTCTTCGCTGACCAGCCCGGCCACGCACGGCCCCAGGCAGCGACCAATCTGATACTGCAGACAGGGGCGGGAGCGATTGCGGTAGACGCTGTTTTCACACTGACGGATGGGAAAGATTTTCTGCAGCAGCGCCAGGGTCTCGCGCACGGCATAGCCGTTGGGAAAAGGACCAAAATATTCGCCCTTCGCATGTTTGGCGCCGCGATGCATCGCCAGACGCGGATGAGTATCGCCGCTGAGAAAAATAAAAGGATACGATTTATCGTCGCGTAACAGCACGTTGTAACGTGGCTGGTACAGCTTAATATAGTTGTGCTCAAGCAGCAGCGCTTCCGTCTCGGTGTGGGTGACGGTCACGTCGATTTGCGCGATCAGCGCTACCAGCGCTTCCGTTTTACGCGACGCAAGGTTGCTGCGGAAGTAGCTACTGAGCCGCTTTTTCAGATCTTTGGCTTTGCCAACATAGATGACGGTTCCGCCAGCATCATACATCCGATACACACCGGGCTGGCTGGTCACCGTTTTCAGGAAAGCTTTTGCGTCAAAAACATCACTCACTGGCTTGCTAACGACTCCGCATTACACAGGCCATGGCGAATTGCCAGGTGGGTCAGCTCGACATCGCCATGAATGTTTAATTTACTGAACATCCGATAGCGGTAGCTGTTAACCGTTTTAGGACTCAGATTTAGCTGCTCTGAGATCTCATTCACCTTCTGACCTTTGGTGATCATCAGCATAATCTGCAATTCGCGTTCAGACAAACTGGCAAACGGCGATTCTGTCTTTTCGGGTTCAATCTGACTTAACGCCATTTGCTGGGCAATATCGGAGGCAATATAGCGCTGCCCGGACGCGACGCAGCGGATGGCATTCACCACTTCCTGCGGCGCGGCGCCTTTACTGAGATAGCCTGCCGCGCCCGCCTGCATGACCTTGGCAGGTAAAGGATTCTCGGTATGCACGGTCAACATGATCACTTTGGTGCCCGCCACGGAGCGCGCGATTTTGCGCGTCGCTTCAAGACCACCGATCCCAGGCATGTTCATGTCCATCAGGACGACATCTGCGGAATTAGCCCGGCACCACTTGACGGCGTCCTCGCCGCAGCAGGCTTCGCCAGCGACTTTAATCCCTTTTATATCTTCCAGAATGCGTCGTATCCCTGCGCGCACCAGTTCGTGGTCATCAACAAGAAGAACGTTGATCAAAGGAATAATCTCCAGAATGAGGGATAACGCTACTGATACTTTATCTCCCACATATTACCGGGTTTTATTGCTATTTTAAAAGGCAAAAAAATGCCCTCGCCTCGATTTGGCTCTCATTTATGGCAATGTCTGTGCACACTAAGTGGAAAGTCATTGAGAACAGTCAGTTGCCCGGCTCTTATTTTTTAACAATACTCATACAGAAGGCACAAAAAACACAACAGATTACGTAGCGCATAAATACGAAGCAAAATATGTAACAATTATTAACGAGCTAAATAGATGGGGGAAATTATTGGCTTGCCGACGGCTATTACGTATTATCCGAAGCATCAAAACATTCACAGCTCAGATGAGAGAACAGAAATTAAGCACACCTTTTTTTCTGTCGCTTGTGGTATACTGCGCGGCCTTCACATTGAGTAGAGCGCAATAGCGCAGCGAGTAAACGAGGATATCGATGAGCACACCAGATTTTTCCACTGCAGAAAATAAGCAGGAACTGGCGCAGGAAGTCTCCTGCCTGAAAGCGATGATTACGCTGATGCTGCAGGCGATGGGCCAGGCGGATGCAGGGCGCGTGATTATTAAAATGGAAAAGCAGATTTCACAGATGGAAGATGAGGCTCAGGCCGCCGTATTCTCCAGCACCGTTAAGCAGATTAAACAAGCCTATCGGCAGTAATCCTGTGCCGGCTGAAAGTATCACTGACAGCCGGTATCACGTCTGACACGCAGAACGGCAGGCGCATTCAGATTAGCCCAGTCGCCACGGCGTAGCAGGCAATTTGCGTTTTATTCGGCGCATTAAATTTCCGCTGCATATTCTTCTGATGGAAATTCACCGTATTTTCCGAAATCGAGAGAATCATCGCCACCTCCGCCGAAGTCTTTCCTTCCGCCGTCCATTTGAGGATTTCCAGTTCGCGGCGGCTGAACTTCATCTCCGGCGGCATCACCATCTCATCTTCCAGACGCAGCAGCGTCAGCAAGCTTAGTTCAGTCAGCGTTCGCAGACGCAGCTCAAGCTCATCTTCAGGGTAACCGCCCGGCAGACGATTGTTCGCGGAGACAGAGAGAAATCCCTGAGCATGGTTTGGCAACGTCAGGCACTGCGTCACCCCCTTTTGCAGACCATGGTCACGCGCCCCGTCCCACAGTGCCGGCGCATCACGAAACAGGCTGTCGTTCCATGGCAGATGGCCACGCATAAAATTCTCCGGCCGTAACACAGGATCTATCGCGAAATAATTTTCTGCCTGATAGTGCGACATCCATGCGCGGGGGTAAGTCGACTGGAACGTAACGCGGGGGCGGGTGAAAGGCACCGGGTGGCGCACACAAAGCGTGTAGTAATCATATTCCAGCGCTTCGGTTTCACGTTGCAGGAGATTATAAACCTCCTCGCCGGTGGCCATGGACTGAAATTGGTGCAGCATATCCCGCCGCCAGCTGAAAAAATCATTGTCCCTCATAGCTGTGCAAATAACTCCTGATTGATAATCATTATTATAAATACAGAAAACTAACACATAAATCTTATTTATATGTATAAAATATCGTAGCTGTCGCATTTATTAGTCTGAAGGCTTGCCATTTTCCCGCTCGCCGCACAGAAACATAGCGTTTTTCTCCCATCATGTTCTACACTCTGCCAAGGGCGATGGGAAGCGGTGTATACGGCCGTGGGAGTCAATAGCGCAAAGACGTGTCGCGGGGGCGTTACCCCGCCGCGAGAGTGGGCTAAACGCGGCGGCTCCCGCGAAGCTGAGCCGCCGCGCCAACCCATGCTTTACTGCATCAGGAATTTTTCAAGGAACTGACGGGTACGCGGCTGCTGGGGCGAAGCGAACAACGCTTTTGCCTCGCCTTGTTCGACAATGCGTCCCTGATCCATAAATATCGCCCGATCGGCAACGTCGCGGGCGAAACTCATTTCATGGGTCACGATCACCATGGTGCGTTTTTCCTGCGCCAGCTGACGGATGGTGTTGAGCACCTCCCCCACCAACTCAGGATCGAGAGCCGAGGTGGGTTCATCAAACAGGATCACGTCCGGACGCATAGCCAGCGCGCGGGCAATAGCCACTCGCTGCTGCTGCCCGCCGGAGAGACGGCGCGGATAGCTATTCTCTTTTCCGCTGAGCCCCACCTTCGCCAGCAGTTCGCGCGCCCACGCCATGGACTCCTGCTTATCTTCACCTTTTACGATGACCGGCCCTTCAATAATGTTCTCCAGCACCGTACGGTGGGGAAACAGATTAAAGTTCTGGAAGACAAAGCCGACGTGCTGGCGCAGCTGGCGAATGAGCCCTTTCTGCGGCCCGAGGCTGCGACCGGCGTCGATCGTCACATCGCCGACGCGGATAGTGCCGCTCTCCGGTTGCTCCAGCAGGTTGATGCTACGCAGCAGGGTGGTTTTGCCCGAGCCGCTGGGGCCGATGATCGCCACCACTTCCCCTTTCTGTACCTCCAGGTCGATACCATGGAGCACCGTCTGGCCATGGAATTTTTTTACCAGGCTTTTCACTTCTATCGCACTCATTTCGGATCACGCTCCTGGCGGTTCAGCTGGTTTTCAAAATAATTCTGCAGCGAGGAGAGCACTGTCGCCATTACCCAGTAGATCAGGGAGGCCGCCAGATACATGGTGAAGACCTCCAGGGTTCGCGAGGTGATTAGCTGCGCCTGACGAAACAGCTCCGGCACCTGGATCGTTGCCGCCAGCGAGGTATCTTTTACCAGGCTGATAAAACTGTTCGACAGCGGCGGCAAAGCGACCCGCGCCGCCTGGGGTAAAATGGCCCGACGCATCGTCTGCCAGGGCGTCATACCGATACTGGCCGCCGCTTCCCATTGCCCTTTATCAATCGAGGCGATGGCCGCGCGCAGCGTTTCCGCCGCATAGGCCGCAGTATTCAACGACAGGCCGATCATCGCCGCCGGGATCGGGTCAAGCTCAATGCCGAACTGCGGCAAGCCGTAGTAGATCATAAACAGCTGGGCGATAAGCGGCGTGCCGCGGAAAATGGAGATATACATGCGCGCCAGCCATTTTACCGGCCAGACTGGCGACATGCGCATCAGCGCCAGGATAAAGCCCAGCACCAGGCCGAAAAACATCCCGCCAATGCTCAGCTGCAGCGTAAAGACGGCCCCTTTCAGCAGAAAAGGGGCGGAATCAATGACCAGTTGGATACTTTCTTGCATGCTGTCGTTTCTGTATTAGAGGTGAGGATGATAGGCAAACAGCGCCGGCGCTCCGCCGGTGTGGACGAACAGTATCGGCCCTTCATCCTTAAAGCGCTTCTGCGTGATGCCGTCGATAAGCCCGGCCATCGCTTTGCCGGTATAGACCGGGTCGAGCAAAATACCTTCCAGCTGCGCCAGCAGCTTCACGGCGGCCATCCCATCTTCGTTTGGCGTACCGTATCCTGGGGCAAAGTAGTCATCCCACAGTATAATTTCAGCCTTCGCCTGTAGCTCGAGACTGTTGGCCACGGCCTGCTGCAGCGCCTCCACTTTCGGCAACTGGTCAGCGACCGAGCGCGACACGGTCACCCCAATCAGTTCCGCCTGCGGCATCAGCTGTTCAAGGCCGACCGCCAATCCGGCATGGGTGCCGGCGCTGCCGGAGGCGACCACGACTGACGAGATCGCCACCGCGTCTTCGCACTGCTGGCTGATTTCCAGTGCGCTTTCCACATAGCCTAACGCGCCGAGGGCATTGGAGCCGCCGACCGGAATAACATACGGACGATACCCCTGCGCCTCAATGCGGGTCGCCAGCTCATCGAGCTGGGCGGAGGGATCGGTCAGGGCATCACACATCTCAACCTGGGTGTTAAAGAGATCCAGCAGCAGACGGTTGCCATTGCTCAGATAGTTCTCCGCCCGGGTGCCGATGGGATTTTCCAGTAGCGCCACGCAATGCAGTCCCAGTTTCGCAGCGACTGCCGCCGTCTGACGCACATGGTTAGACTGGATCGCGCCGGCGGTGATTAAGGTATCCGCGCCCTCGCGCAGCGCATCGGCGGCGAGAAACTCCAGCTTACGCAGTTTGTTGCCCCCCATCGCCAGCGGCGTCGTATCATCACGTTTAATAAAAATTTCGCGCCCAAGGTGATCGGACAGACGCGGGAGATACTCCAGCGGCGTCGGCGCGCCGATCAATTCCAGGCGCGGAAAGCGGGTTAAGTTTTGCAGTGACATGGCCCCTCCTGACTCAGTTATGCTTCATTATGCACACAGTTACGCGCTAAATAAAAAAAGGCGCTTCCAGGAGCGCCTTTTTTCACCGCTGTCCGTTATTTCGTCACGTCAGCGCCAAACCATTTCTCGGACAGCGCCTTCAGGCTGCCATCTTTCTGCATGTCTGCAATCGCGCCATCTACCGCTTTCAGCAGGTCGTCGTTGCCTTTACGCAGCGCAACGCCAGCTTCCTGACGAGAGAAGGCTTCGCCGGTTACCGCCAGCGTATTGTTGGTTTTCTTCACCAGATCCAACGCCGCCAGACGGTCTACCAGAATGGCGTCAATACGGCCTACACGCAGATCCTGGTATTTGGTGGGATCGTCATCATAGGTACGGACGTCCACGCCCTGGACATTCTGACGCAGCCACTCTTCATAGTTAGTGCCCAGTCCGACGCCCACTTTCTTGCCTTTCAGATCCGCCGCGGTTTTAATCGCGCCTTCGTTACCCTTCTTCACCAGCGCCTGCACGCCGGAGACGGTATATGGGGTGGAGAAATCGTATTTCTTCTTACGTTCGTCAGAGATAGTGACCTGGTTAATCACCACGTCGATACGCTTGGAGTCCAGCGAGGCCAGCATACCGTCCCACTTGGTCGGTTTGAGATCGGCCTTCACGCCAAGATGTTTCGCCAGTTCGTTAGCGAATTCCACTTCAAACCCGGTCAGCTTGCCGTCATCCCCCTGGAAACTAAAGGGAGGGTAGGTGCCTTCGAGGCCCACGCGTAGGGTGCCGCGCTCTTTAATCTGATTGAGCAGGTTTTCCGCCGCAAAAGTTTTCACGCTGACGCCAGCCATCAAAACAACGGCCATCGCGCCCATCATCGCCTGACGACCCAGAAGTGCTAATTTCATAGATACCCCGAAGGTTAGGATTTTCCTGTAGTGTAAGGCGCTTAACGCCCTGACACCAACATCGTTACGCTACATCTTATGCAAATTTATTATATATGATCCGCTTTAGGGTATAGCGAAAATCAGGGCTTTCCTCACCCTTTTTGCTGGATATCTCCCATACTGCAAAGGTCAGCCTGTTGACGTCTGGAGCATGGAAGATGAAAAACCCCACCTTATTGCAATGTTTTCACTGGTACTACCCCACCGGCGGCGAGCTGTGGCCTGAGGTCGAAGCGCTGGCGCCCAGCCTGAATGAAATCGGCATCAATATGGTCTGGTTGCCACCCGCCTACAAAGGCGCCTCGGGCGGTTACTCCGTCGGCTATGATACCTACGATCTCTTTGACCTCGGCGAGTTTGATCAAAAAGGGTCTGTCGCCACCAAATATGGCGACAAAGCGCAGTTGCTGGCGGCGATCAACGCCCTGAAGGAGCACAATATCGCCGTGCTGCTGGATGTAGTGGTCAACCATAAAATGGGCGCTGATGAAAAAGAGGCTCTGCGCGTTCAGCGCGTCGATGAGCAGGATCGTACGCAAATTGACGAGGAGATCATTGAGTGCGAGGCATGGACGCGCTACACCTTCCCGGTGCGCGCCGGACAGTATTCGCAGTTTGTCTGGGACTACAAATGTTTTAGCGGCATTGACCACATCGAGAACCCGACGGAAGACGGTGTGTTTAAAATCGTCAACGATTACACCGGCGAAGGCTGGAATGAACAGGTCGATGATGAGCTCGGCAACTTTGACTATCTGATGGGCGCCAATATCGATTTCCGCAATCATGCAGTGACCGAGGAGATCAAATACTGGGCGCGCTGGGTAATGGAGCAGACCGGCTGCGACGGTTTTCGTCTTGACGCGGTCAAGCATATCCCCGCCTGGTTTTATAAAGCGTGGATCGAGCATGTTCAGGAGGTGGCCCCGCAGCCGCTGTTTATTGTAGCGGAATACTGGTCCCATGAAGTGGAGAAGCTCCAGCAGTATATCGACCTGGTCGAGGGCAAAACGATGCTGTTTGATGCCCCACTGCAGATGAAATTTCATGAAGCGTCGCGCCAGGGCCGCGATTATGACATGAGCCAGATTTTCAGCGGGACGCTGGTCGAAGCCGACCCTTTCCATGCCGTCACTCTGGTCACCAATCATGATACGCAGCCGCTGCAGGCCCTCGAGGCGCCGGTTGAACCCTGGTTCAAGCCCCTCGCCTATGCGCTGATCCTGCTGCGGGAGAATGGCGTGCCCTCGGTCTTTTATGCCGATCTCTTCGGCGCTTCCTATGAGGATACCGGCGGTGACGGAGAGACCTATGCCATTGAGATGCCCGTTATCGAACAACTCCACGAGCTGATCGACGCCCGTCAGCGTTTTGCCCATGGCGTGCAAACCCTTTGGTTCGATCATCCTAACTGCATCGCCTTTAGTCGTAGCGGTACTGACGACGATCCAGGCTGCGTGGTGATCATGTCCAATGGCGATGAGGGCGAAAAGGCGCTGACGCTGGGCGAAAACTATGGCAACAAACGCTGGCGGGATTTTCTCGGTAACCGGGAAGAGATTGTCGAAACCGATGGCGAAGGCTGCGCGACCTTTACATGTAACGGGGGGAGCGTGAGCGTGTGGGTGTTAGAGGAGGTATTGTAGTCCTCTGACGCCGGGCGGGCCAGCTATGGCCCGCCAAAATCTCAGCGCGTGGAGGCCGGCGCGCTGACGGGCCCCGTCGCTCGCGCTTTGGCCCACGCCTTCTCGCACTCCGGAGTGAGACGTTCAACACGGGACAACGTCATCCGATCGTAGGAGATCGTGTTGCCCTCGCGCTCGACAGGATAGATGTCCAGGGAAGCGGTCACGTTGTAGATCTCACTGTCACGATTCATCAGTTTCCCCGGCTGCGCAATCACGCGCTGCCACTGGCGGCAGTCGAAGGTGTCCCCTTCTTTGGTGACAATCAGGCTGGCAATGGCGTCAGGACTCATCATCGCGCTCTGCGGCCCTTTCGTTTGCCAGAAACCTGCAAGGCCAGCCGGCGCCGGCGCTTTAACCACGTCCTCATAACGATCAACCTGTACGCAACCGGCCAGCGCCACCACCATGCCAGCAAAAAATAACTTTTTCATCATTCATCCCACAAGCCGATAAAAAAGTATTGTGGCATTAAAGCGTTAAGCCTTCCACCCCCACCGCAAAGGGATAAGAGAGCAAGCCAGCAACCGCTAACGTGGGTTTCATTTGAAGTAAGGAAATTCTGAAAGTAAAAGAATACTGGGCGCGTAACCATAGCATCTATGGGCACTTTTTGTTTTTAATTCGGTCACACTACCGGTTCTTGACTTTACTTTAAGAGTTTTCCTGGCAAATTATATGCATAGATGCGGAATAGTTTAATGGAGCTAATGGGTTCTTTCTAAACCTACTATTATTATCGCCCGCAAGGACTGCTTCGCACAGCCAGTGCGAAGTGTATATCGTTACGTGTTGATTGAGGATGGGTCATGTCAACGATGATTATGGATTTGTGCAGCTATACCCGGTTGGGATTGACGGGATATCTGACCAGTCGGGGAATTAAAAAACAGGAAATCGTTGAGGTCAACAGTGCTGCGGATCTGCAGAAACACTGTACGTCGTGTTGCCCGGCGGTGGTGTTTCTGAATGAAGACTGTTTCGTGCATGATGATGAAAGTAATGGCATTATTCGCCAGATCATTACGCAAAACCCGGCGACGCTGTTTGTTATCTTTATGTCGCTGGCGAACATCCATTTTGACCGCTATTTGCGGGTACGGAAGAATCTGCTAATCAGTTCAAAATCGATAACCCCAAAAGACCTTGATGTTATTCTGGTTAATTATCTTAAATACAAAAACACCAGTGTAGGGCAGTTAACTTTACCGACATTGTCACTGAGTAAAACAGAATCAAATATGCTGCAAATGTGGATGGCCGGGCATGGTACTTCGCAAATCTCAACGCAAATGAACATCAAAGCGAAGACGGTATCGTCGCATAAAGGCAATATTAAAAAGAAAATACAAACGCATAATAAGCAGGTGATTTATCATATCGTTCGGCTGACCGAAAACATCACCTCCGGTATTCAGGTAAATATGCGCTGAAACAAACTGGCGGCGCTCCCGCCAGTTCAGTTTTACGAGACCTCTTTTTCCACGAAAATCCCATCCGGGTGGCCTATTTCATTAAAAAACCAGATCCCCAGAGGATAGTCTTCCAGTGAAACCAGATACATCGTTCCTTCACTAAACGACTCAATCGCCAGCACTACCCCCGATCGACGTGGGCCACCGTCGGTCTTCACCGTGACACGATCGTTCACCTGCATAATCATCTCCTCTATATTTTCAGCCAGTGTAGAACAAAACCACGCAACTCGCAGCGTCGCGGCACGTGACTGGCGCTTTTTTAGACCGACTATACTTAGAGAGGCTTGAGCGACGCTCAGCGAGGGGGTAATGATGAAGCACCAATTAACAGGCCAGACCGGGGACGACCTTGACGTCAACGTAGATGCCCTGCTGGCGGCAATTAATGAGATCAGCGAAAGCGAAGTCCATCGCACGCTGGACGACCCGCAGCGCGCCAGCATTGATGGCCGCGGGTCACATACCTGGCGTGAGCTGGCGGAGGCATTCGAACTCGATATTCACGATTTCAGCGCCAGTGAAGCCAACCGTTAGCGGCAGGCGAAAAAAATCCCGACTCGCAGGAGTCGGGATCAAACTTGCTAATGCAAGAAGCACTTGAAAATTCGTTACACCGGGAAATCCGATGCGTTGAAACATTATCCTCAATTATTTTGCATGACAAGAGATATTCATGACGCAAAATATTGAGAATGTTGGCGCTTGATGACTTATCGGGCTGCAAGGCTGATGTGAGAAGGCTTAGCCGCAAACCGGTTTCATTCGATAGCGCGATCGCCTGCGATCACTTTAAGATAATTCTCATTTTGCCAATCGACATCGAAACGTTTTACTCACGCTGCGCTGCGAAAACAGACCTGGTTACGCCCATTTTGCTTGGCCAGATAGAGTCGCCCATCGGCCACCGACTGCAGCGCTTCAAACTGATACTCCCCCCGCTCTTCGCTGGCGCTCACCCCTAACGAGGCGCTAACCCGCAGCGTCACGTTGTTATGCAAAAAGACTTCCCGTCCCTGGATACGCTGGCGCAATCGCTCCGCCACCGCCGCCGCTTCCTGCAGGGTGGTATTCGGCATCACGATACAAAACTCTTCTCCGCCCACTCTGCCCAGCAGATCGCCCTGCCGAACCGCGCTGGACAGCGTACTGGCCACCATCGACAGCACCCTGTCCCCCGCCTGATGACCATAGCGATCGTTGATGTGCTTAAAATGATCCAGATCGAGCTGGATCACCGCCAGCGGCCGTCCACTGCGCTGGCAGTCGCTGGCTACCGCCATCGCCTGTTCAAACAGTGCCCCGCGATTGAGCAGGCGGGTCAAGGCATCGTGCCATGCCTGCCACTCCAGAGAGGTTTGCAGAACGCTCATGTTGCGGACCATGCGGCGGATCACCAGCCAGGAGAGCAACAGCATCAAGGTGAAGAGGACCCACATCAGGGTCAGGGCGATGGTGATGGTGCCAAAGTTCCCGCGGACGCCTTCCCGCAGAGTGTGGATCCGCAGCAGCACGCCGTCAAAATTGCGCAGTTTGGCCCAGCTGATATAGCGCGTCAGCAGACGCAGCCCTCCCTGGTTATCATGGACAAACGCGCGGCTCAGCAGCTCCTGCTCGCGCGGCGACAGCAGGGTCAGGACATTCCCCGGCGCGGAAGAAGCCAGCAGGTTCAAATGGCTATCATAAAGTTGGTACTCTCCCTCTTGTCCCCCCTGCATGGCGCTAACCAAAAACGCTTTGATTTCACTGACTGAGAAATCCATCGCCAGCACGCCACGCCAGTAACCGGCAAAATCCAACGGTATCGAAGCGGTGACCACCTGCTCTTCCAGCTGCGGGTCATCGTCAGGAAAGGTTTGCCAGATAACGCCTCGCCCCGGATTATTTCGCTGGGTCTGGCGGGTAAACCACGGAGCGCTGAGGGCTTGGGAATAGTGCGTTATCACCTGCGACTCATCCCGCAGCGGCAGGGTCGAGGTAAAAAAGCCGCTACGAGAGATATACTGCATCCGCTCGGCGAAATCGCGATCGTGCTGCGTCAGATTTAGCAGATAGCCCAGCTCGAGCGTCGCCATTAGTTCATCAGCCGCCAGCGGATCGTCCACCAGCAGGATAGGGTTGTGACCAGCGACGCTGCCTGAGATGCCAAACACCGGCAGCGTACGCCGATTCGGTAGCGCCACCCGCCAGGCCTGCTGATGGCGCTGGCTCAGATAGCGTTGGCTGGCCTTACGCAATACATCGATATCAAGCGGCTGTTCGAGCGCCGCCTGCATCCCATGGCGAAAAAACAACATTCTGTCGATGTTGAACTGCAACAGCCCATCCATTTCATGAGCGACGTTAGCCAGATTGTTACGCTGGTTGGCCACGTAGGCCTCTTCCAGGACATTGATTTCACGCCAGATCAGCAGCGTGGAGAAAAACAGCACTGCGATAAAACAAGCGTTAACTACATGCGCCGGGCGAGCCAGGTGGTAGCACTTTTTTAACTTCAACCGCAGTGGCTTATCCATCTTTCTCTCGCAGTACGTTGCGCAAACCTCGCGGCGTCAGCGCCCCGGTCTCTGTCGATACCCGGGGCGCTTTCAGGGTAGAACACGCGGCGCCGTTACGCTGCGTTTCGCCATGCTACTTTCCAGCGCCACGCAGGCTGCTCACCGCCTTAACGCCCGCCAGCACCACCGCGCCGATGATAAAACCCAGCACCAGGTTGGCGACGACCGGCAGCGTGGAGGCCATCACCCCACCCAACCCCGCGCTCCAGTGCTCGATGGCATGATGCAGCGGCGCAATACCGTGAACGACAATCCCCCCGCCGACGAGGAACATGGCCAGCGTCCCGACGATAGACAACACCTTCATCAGGCGGGGAGCGACGGCCAGGAGCCCTTTACCCAGCCACTGCGCCAGCGCACTACGTTTTTCCGCCAGCCAGTAACCCATGTCGTCCAGCTTGACGATCACCCCCACCAGGCCATACACCCCGATAGTGACCAGAATCGCAATCCCCGAGAGAATAAGGATCTGGTTAAGCAGCGGAGCTTCCGCCACGATGCCGAGGGTAATGGCGACAATTTCCGCGGACAAAATAAAATCGGTGCGAATCGCGCCTTTTACTTTGTCACGCTCAAAGGCCAGCGGATCGCGCTCCGCCAGCGCGGCGAGACGCTGCTGCCGCCGTTCAGGATCCTCTTTGTGTTTCCGCGCTTCCAGACTGTGCAGTACCTTCTCCACCCCTTCGAAACAGAGAAACGCGCCGCCCAGCATCAACAATGGCGTAATCGCCCAGGGGATGAAGGCGCTGATCAACAAAGCCAGTGGCACGAGGATCACTTTGTTAACGAACGACCCTTTCGCCACTCCCCAGACCACGGGCAACTCGCGATTCGCCCGCACGCCGGTAACCTGTTGGGCATTGAGAGACAAATCGTCGCCCAGCACCCCCGCCGTTTTTTTCGCCGCTACCTTGCCCATCACGGAAATATCGTCCAGCAGCGTGGCGATATCATCAAGTAATGTTAAAAGACTACTTCCTGCCAAAATGATTTTCCTTCTCTTTTCATCAATGTCTCCCTCGAGTATGCGTTAAAAAACGGCCGGTGCCCAAGGTACAATTAGTCAATATAAATTTAACAACCTGACGCAAATTAACCACTCGCCAGCACGATAGTTTTCACGTTTACTATATGTCCCCTTTCTATCTCTGCACCGTCGTGAGGAAGTATGTCTACCCGTCAGCTTTTACCGCTCATCGGGGCGCTGTTTGCGCTGTATATCATCTGGGGCTCTACCTATTTCGCTATCGCCGTCGGGGTCGCCAGCTGGCCGCCGCTAATGATGGCCGGCATTCGTTTTCTCGCTGCCGGCGTGCTGTTGCTGGGGTGGCTACTGGCCACCGGCCATAAGCTACCGGCGCGTCGTCCGCTGCTTAACGCTGCGCTGATCGGGGTCTTGCTGCTTGCGGTTGGCAACGGCTTCGTGACGCTGGCTGAACATCAGCACGTCCCCTCCGGCATCGCGGCGGTGATGGTCGCCACCGTACCGCTGTTCACCTTATGCTTCAGCCGCTTTTTCGGCATCGCCACCCGTAAACTGGAGTGGCTGGGCATTGCCATTGGCCTTGCGGGTATCGTGATGCTCAACAGCGGAGGCAACCTGAACGGCAACCCCTGGGGCGCACTGCTGATCCTGATTGGTTCCCTAAGCTGGGCCTTCGGCTCGGTTTACGGTTCGCGAATCGTACTGCCGACCGGCATGATGGCGGGGGCAATCGAGATGCTCGCCGCCGGGATCGTCCTGCTGGTGGCCTCATGGCTGAGCGGTGAAACCTTAACCCGCGTCCCTTCCTGGTCCGGGATCGCCGCCCTGGCCTATCTGGCCATCTTTGGCTCGCTGATCGCCATTAACGCCTACATGTTTTTAATCCGCAATGTCACCCCGGCGGTCGCCACCAGCTACGCCTATGTTAATCCGGTGGTCGCGGTGCTCCTCGGTACTGGGTTCGGCGGCGAGAGCCTGTCGCTCATTGAGTGGCTGGCGCTGGCGGTGATTATTTTCGCCGTAGTGCTGGTGACGCTGGGGAAATATCTCTTCCCCGTCCGCAGCGAGGCTACTCCTTGTAAGGCGTCGAAGTAGTCGTCAGTTCGCGGATCCCCTGCGTATCGATCTGCGCGTCGTGTCCGGCGCCGCAGATCCACTCTTCCAGACGTTCGGTGAGCGCCGCATCACTCAGCCTAAGGCGCCCGCGCAGGGCGCATTCCCAGATGATTAATACCCGCCAGCCCTCTTCGGCCAGCTTTTGCCGGTCGCGGGCGTCGCGCGCCACGTTACCGGCGATTTTGTCCAGCCAGAATGCCGTGCGGGTGGCCGGCACCTTAAACAGATAGCAGTCATGGTGATGCCAGAAACAGCCGTGAGTAAAGATAACGCAGCGGTAGTCGGGTAAAGTGAAATCGGGACGTCCCGGCAGCGCGCGATCCTGGGCGACAAAGGTGAATCCCGCCCCGGTCAGCAGCGCCGCTATCCGCTTTTCAATCGCCGTATCGCGCGTGGCGATCGCCCGCATATTTTTACTGCGCGTCGCTTTATCGTGAACATCCGCCATCATTATCATCCGCTTCGCGGCGCGCCACCGCCTGAGCGATGCGCGGCGCCAGGAGTTTCGCCACCGCGGCGAAGACCGGAACCACCACCGAGTTGCCAAACTGACGATAGGCCTGCGTATCCGATACCGGGATGCGAAAACGCGCCCCCTGCGGGGATTCAAAGCCCATCAGCCGGGCGCATTCGCGCGGCGTCAACCGGCGAGGCCGCCGCTGTTGATTCAGCGGATCGTCAAAATGCTTCTCACCGAGCGGCCGGTCCCAGCCGCGATCGACGAGAATTTCGGCACCATCTTTATAGTAGCGGGCAGAAAGCGTCCGGGCCACGCTGTGGGGATTGGCGGGGTCAACCAGGCCATAACCAAAGCCATTACCCCGCGCCTGATGCTTGCGGGCATAACGATAAAGATATTTCCACAGCACCGGCGTAAGAATAAATTTCGCATCGACCGTCGGCTCCAGTAGCTCGCCAAATGTTGGCCGCACCGCCGGGTACTGCGCCGCGATGTCGCGCAGCGTAAATCCAGCATGCAGCTGCAGATCGCGACGGAAACCCACCAGCACGATGCGCTCCCGGTGCTGAGGCAAGAAATGGCGCCCGTCAATCACCTTCGGGTCATCCGGCCCGGTATGCCCCGCGTCAGCTACTTCATATCCCAGCTCATCCAGCGTCTGCATGATGATACGGAAGGTGCGCCCCTGATCGTGGCTTTTGAGGTTTTTGACATTCTCCAGCACAAAAATCGCTGGCTGACGAGCCGCGATAATTCTCACCACGTCAAAAAACAGCGTTCCCTGGGTTTCGCAGGCAAAGCCATGCGCACGGCCCATCGCATTTTTCTTAGAGACGCCGGCAAGCGAGAAAGGCTGGCAGGGGAAGCCAGCCAGCAGCACATCATGCTGAGGGATAGATTCGCGAATATGCCGCGCCGCCTCCTCGTCGCTAACGTCAGAGCGTTGGCTGAGGGTAATATCGCGGATATCTTCATTAAAACGGTGCTGCTGCGGATCACAGTACCAGTTGGCCTTATAGGTGCGTACCGCGTGCTTGTTCCACTCGCTGGTGAAAACGCACTGTCCGCCGATGGCTTCAAAACCACTGCGGATCCCGCCAATACCGGCAAACAGATCGATAAAACGGAACCCATAGTGCGGATGATGGGCCGGCGGCGAAGGCAGGAGCGTCGCCAGATGAGCAACTTCCTGCGGGCGCAAACGCTCCGCCGCGCGGCCAAGCGCCGCCACGCGCTTGAGGATCGCCGCGCTCCAGTGCTGTTCGCCGACGCTCACCAGTTCGGCAACCAGCGTTTTTACATCGTAGATCGTCATCAGCTGACGCAGCAGCGCCTCAGCGTCTTCCCCGGCCTGTTCAGCCAACGACAACGACCTGTGTTCCTTGCTTAACTTTTGCGGCATATCCTCAACCAACGCGGACGATTTTGGCAGAGAGTACCATAAATCACCGGTCGGTTGACGCCTGCGGTGCAAAGCGGCGCAAAACCGCTTCATCCAGCGCCAGCGGCTCCCCCTGCAGCTCCGCGCTGAGCTTAGCCATAAATTCGACGAGAAAACGGGCATTATGCTGCGCCATCGCTTTCCCCTTATCAGTTTGCATGGTTTCCGGCAGGCGCAGAAGTTTGCACTGGAAATGGTCGAGGGCATATTTGCGGTCATCCAGCGCCCGCCGATCAGCAAAAGGATCTTCGGCATCAAACAAGATGGTATTCAGGGCGCCGGCGACAGCGAAGACCCTCGCCAGACCAATGACTCCCAGCGACTCGAGTCGATCGGCATCCTGAACTATTTTCGCCTCCAGCGTGCGCGGTGGGATCGCCGCGCTGAAGCTGTGCGCCTCGATGGCATGGCTGACCGCCGGGTAACGATCCGCAGGAAAATCAGCAAAGGCCGACTGCAGAATGGCGAGGGTTTTCTCGGCGGCCATCATCGAGGATCGACTTCGCTCCGGATGATTTTTTGGCAAGCTGACGATGTCATGAAAATAGCAGGCCGTGAGGAGTACCAGCCGGTCGACTTCCTCCCCCGCGGCCAGCTGAGTGGCGGTCGCCCAGACGCGACGAAAATGGGACAGATCGTGTGCGGCGTCATCCTGCGCATGGTGCGTCAGTATCCAGCGCTCAAATCGTTGCTGCCAGTCAACCAGGTCCATAGGCTTTCCTTTATCTGAGGGTCAGCCTCGAGCATAGCAATTTTAGCGCTGATGATCCTGCTCGCCGCGGGATGGACGCGTATACCAGACGACCGCGCCGAGAATAGAGCCAATGCCGCCGAGGACCAGCATACCCAACAGGGCGCCAAGCCATTTCCCGGCCGTTGTTCCAAAATCACCCTCCACGCTGGCGCCGGGAACGCTGTGAATTTTTCCCACTACCCACCAGTAACGCACAATGACCCAGACACAATATCCGCAAAAAGCATACAACGCCCAGAGCGCAAGTTTCCCTCCCGGGCTGCGTTTTGCCTGCTCTTCCATCTCATTCCTCTCCGTGACACAACAGACTATTGTCACTCAAAACGTGACACGCATCACATTATACCGCTAACCTGCGTCACAGGCAGCAGTTTCATCTTCGTCTTCTGCGCCTTCTCGCGACTTATGCTGCCAATGCGCACAGGCTGAAGAGATGTCCTTATTATCTCCCGTACGCTTAAAGCTATTCATTCCTTAATTATCGCAAGCTGGGTTGATAATACCCCTGGATATTTACATTCACACAAAATAAATTCCCATAATGAATAATGTGCTTGATTATTATTTGTGCAATTTATTTCATAAAATTAACAACGACCTACAAAATATACAATAAAGCATTGCTATATATGAAAATAATAAATCTTGCACAAACATCCAAATTTAATATAAAGAACCACTTAGAAATATTTTGAAATGTTTAACATTATTTATTTACATATTTTATTTTAAATAAAGATGAACTTAGTCGTTAGTATCGGATAGTCATTCCGGAGGGATTGTCATAATTCATAGAAATTATTATTAAAAGGGAATATATAATGAAAAGAAAAGTACTGGCACTCATGGTTCCGGCATTATTAATGGCTAGCGCCGCTAATGCCGCCGAAATCTATAACAAAAACGGTAATAAACTGGACCTCTACGGGAAAGTTGACGGCCTGCATTACTTCTCTGACGACGCTTCAGAGGACGGCGACCAGACCTATGTTCGCTTTGGTCTGAAAGGCGAAACGCAGATTACTTCCGAGTTAACCGGCTACGGTCAGTGGGAATACAACATTCAGGCGAACACCAGCGAAAAAGAAGGCGCGAATTCCTGGACCCGTCTCGGCTTTGCCGGCCTGAAGTTTGCCGACTGCGGGTCGCTGGACTATGGCCGTAACTACGGCGTGGTCTACGACATTGAATCCTGGACCGATATGCTGCCGGAATTCGGCGGCGATACCTACACCCAGACCGACGTTTACATGACCGGTCGTACTAACGGCGTGGCCACCTACCGTAACAGCGATTTCTTCGGCCTCGTCGACGGCCTGCATTTCGCCCTGCAGTATCAGGGTAATAATGAAAACGCCGGTTCTGGCGAAGGCACTAATAACGGTGGGAAACGTAAGCTGGCGCGGGAAAATGGCGACGGTTTTGGTATCTCCAGCTACTACGATCTCGATATGGGCATCAGCTTCGGGGCAGCGTATTCGTCTTCTGACCGTACCCATAACCAGCTGGCGGCCGCGCGTAGCAGCCAGCGTTATGCCAACGGCGATAAAGCCGATGCCTGGACCGTCGGCGCGAAATATGACGCCAATAACATCTATCTGGCCGCCATGTATGCTGAGACCCGCAACATGACCTTCTATGGCAACGATAGTTTTGGCGGAATTGCCAACAAAACGCAGAACTTCGAAGTGGTCGCGCAGTATCAGTTCGACGACTTTAATTTACCGCTGCGTCCGTCGGTGGCCTATCTGCAGTCGAAGGGTAAAGATCTCTACGCCTATTCTCGCTACGGCGACAAGGATCTGGTCAAGTATGTCGACGTGGGCATGACCTACTACTTCAACAAAAATATGTCCACCTATGTGGATTATAAAATCAACCTGCTGGATGAAGACGACCGCTTCTACAAAAACAGCGGTATCGCGACCGATGATATCGTCGCCCTCGGCCTGGTCTATCAGTTCTGATCCCCGTCAAAGCCCGCGTTCAGCGGGCTTTTTTATGTTCCCGCTCCGTTGAGATCACTCTTTTCGACATTGCCGCTTTCCAGGCGTACCTTCCCTCTTTATGATGCGTTTAAGCTCGTTCGGGCTAAAAGCGGCGATAAGGTGCCAAAAGGATAAAGCGCGCTACCGCGACTCTACGCTGAAACCAGGACGATGATGATGGTGATACCCCAGCGCAGGCGTTATACCTGAAGCTAACGGTGTTATTGAAGGGAAGGTTAGAGCAAGAAAAGTGGCGGAGAGAGGGGGATTTGAACCCCCGGTAGAGTTGCCCCTACTCCGGTTTTCGAGACCGGTCCGTTCAGCCGCTCCGGCATCTCTCCGCTGTGATGGTTGCTATAATGCCAGGATCTTTGGCATTTTAATAGCTCCCGTTTCGGTAATTGTGTTCAAGTGACGACTTTGCGAGCAATATGATGTTTAAATGGCCCTGGAAAGCAGATGATGAGTCCGGCAACGCAGAGATGCCCTGGGAGCAAGCGCTTGCCATTCCGGTTTTAGCCCATCTTTCGTCCACTGAGCAGCACAAGCTCACGCAGATGGCTGCCCGTTTTTTACAGCAAAAGCGGCTGGTGGCATTGCAGGGGCTGGAGCTGACCCCGCTGCATCAGGCGCGCATTGCTATGCTCTTTTGTCTGCCGGTGCTTGAGCTGGGCATTGAGTGGCTGGATGGCTTCCATGAAGTGCTGATCTACCCTGCCCCTTTCATCGTCGATGATGAATGGGAGGATGATATTGGTCTGGTCCACAACCAGCGGGTGGTACAGTCGGGACAAAGCTGGCAACAGGGTCCTGTAGTGCTGAACTGGCTGGATATTCAAGACTCTTTTGATGCGTCAGGCTTTAACCTTGTGGTGCATGAAGTGGCGCATAAGCTTGATACGCGGAACGGCGACCGGGCCAGCGGCGTGCCGCTTATCCCGTTGCGTGAAGTTGCCGGCTGGGAGCACGATCTCCACGCCGCGATGAACAACATTCAGGATGAGATCGATCTGGTAGGCGAAAGCGCCGCCAGTATTGACGCCTATGCCGCCACCGATCCCGCAGAGTGCTTTGCAGTCCTCTCGGAATATTTTTTCAGTGCGCCTGAACTGTTCGCGCCTCGCTTCCCGGCCCTGTGGCAGCGTTTTTGCCACTTTTACCGCCAGGATCCGCTGGCGCGTAGACGTGAGAATGGCCTGCAGGACGAAGGCGATCGGCGCATTGTTCACTAAAACAACGTGTTGAGCTAAATTTAGCCATTTGAATCAGCAGGTTAATTTTAGTGTTGACACAAAAATGCGAGGCCAGTAGTATGCGCCTCGTTCACACGATTCCTCTGTAGTTCAGTCGGTAGAACGGCGGACTGTTAATCCGTATGTCACTGGTTCGAGTCCAGTCAGAGGAGCCAAATTTAAAAATCCCGCTCAGGGAAACCTGAGCGGGATTTTTGCTTTCCGTGATCCTCTCCGCTCCCCAAGCATGCAATCTTATCCTGGTGTAGGTGCTATTTTCTTGCTATGAGGCAAGCTGAACGGCCGTGAGCCCCACGCTCCCGCAAAGGCTTAAATAAAGGCGGTTTAACCGTGCCGGACCATACCTGGGTGTAAGGCAATAATGCGCGGTTCCAAAAAAGATCGGCAACACCGCCGCTTCTGACATCTCTCCGCCAGCGGGTATAAGCAGCATCGTACCGTAGGTACCGTCCAAGGTTCCGTATGTGATCCCCGCAGGTGAAAATCAGCGATGCTGCTCCCAACCTTATGGCTACAGACTTTCGATCCGGCGGTAACCGCTGGGTCTGCCGCTGCGTAGCAGACATGGAGGATGCTGAAAACAGCCTGTCCAGTGCGGCGATGACGCCCAGGGGACGGCTACGGGTGGATGTACCGAGTCCGCTGGCCCGCCTTATTCTGGTGCCGGCGCTACCGGCTTTCCACGCCCGCTACCCTGATATCCAGATCGACATGGGTGTGAGCGACCGGGTAGTGGATCTGATCGGCGACAACGTGGATTGCGTTCTGCGCGGTGGTCAAATCACCGACCAGTCCCTAATCGCACGCCATGTCGGCGATTTGCAAATCGGCGTCTACGTCGCCCCCAGCTATGTGGAACGCCTTGGCGCTCCCGCACACCCGCGCGAGCTGCAAAATACTGACCATTGCATAGTGGGATTCTTGTCCTCACGCACCAGTAAGATTGATCCTTTGGTACTGTGCAGTGAGAATGAACGTATTGAAATCACGGGCAACTACGTACTTGCCGTGGATGATGGCAATGCTTACCACGAAGCTGGGTTAGTTGGCTTAGGCGTGATTGCGCTGCCCAACTATATGGCGGCAGCGCATCAGGCCGTTGGCGCTTTGATTCCATTATTTACACAATGGCGGATTAGCCCAATGCCTCTGTACCTGGCGTTTCCACCGAACCGCCATGTCAACGCCAAGCTGCGCGTTTTTATTGACTGGATCGTTGAAGTGATGCTGCAGCATGTCCCCATTGCCAACAATCAGTGACGCCATCCCCTGATTCGCTTATCAGCGGCGATGGGGTTCAGCGGTAGTGACTGTGGTCAGGCGTGTTTTGACAATAGGGATTCAGCAGAACTCATCCGTCTTATATTCTGGATAATGGCTATCATAAAGGGGATCTTCGCTTTCATGGACAATGGCAGCCCAAAAAAAATCCTCAGTAACAAGATTAAGTCCATAGGCATATTTGCAGACTTTATCATCCCCTCCTGAGCATCTCCTGGCGCCCTCATTAAAACGCCATCACAGCCACTATTGATAAGTTAAGGATCGGTTTCCCGATCCTTATTCCCAACAACGTTGAATGCATCGTCAGCAAAAGAGCCTTCTTACAATAGCCGTTAATCAGACTAAACGACCCGCTACAAACTTCCCTGCGCCGCTGTGGCGCTGATATTCACCGGCATGCCGGAGCGGCGCTGCAGGGTCTGCTCGACCTGGGCAGGGCTCACTCCCGGCCCCTGGGTAAAGTCGCGCAGCGCCGAGGTCATCGGCAAGGGGACTTTTCTGTCGGATTCAAACTCCGCGCGGTTGCGCGACAGCGGCTCGTGCACCTCCAGCCAGTGACTGCCGTCCGGCTCCACGCTGTACTTCACCGGCTGATCGATCAGCTGAACCCGCGTCCCAACCGGCACGTTATCAAACAGGAATTTAATATCGTCATTGCGCAGGCGGATGCATCCCTGGCTGACGCGCAGCCCGATACCAAAGTTGGCATTGGTACCGTGGATGGCGTAGAGCCTGCCGATGTAGATCGCATACAGCCCCATCGGATTATCGGGCCCGGGGGGGCACCATCGCCGGCAGCGTTTTGCCCTCTTTCGCATACTCGCGGCGGGTATTGGCGGTTGGCACCCAGGTGGGGCCTTCCTGCTTACGCTCTACTGCCGTCACCCAGTTACGCGGCGTTTCGCGTCCCGCCTGACCAATGCCGATTGGCAGGACTTCGACGCTATTGCCCAGCGGCGGGTAATAATAGAGACGCATTTCGGCAACGTTGATCACGATCCCTTCGCGCACGGTGTCGGGCAGGATCAGCTGTTGCGGAATAGTCAGCGTCGAACCGGAGCGTGGCAAATAGACATCGACCCCGGGGTTGGCTTCCAGCATATTGCTTAACCCCTGGCCGTACTGGGCGGCAAAACTTTCCAGCGGCTGGGTGTTATTGTCCGGAACGGCAATGGTAAATGCGCTGCCCACCAAACGGCTCCCCTCCGGCGGCAGCGGATAGCTGACGGCCAGCGCGCCGTGGCTGGCAAGCAGCATCAGCGCCGTATAGAGTAATTTCACACGCCGCATCGTCATTTTCCCTTCCTCAGTCGCGACTCTCGTGTGTGAATTATAGCGTTATTTCCTCGCCTCGATCCGCTGACCCACAATGACTTAAATCTGATAGTCGATTGCGGCCTCTTCCGGCTCCATCGCCTGACGCTTAATCTCATCCAGCGACAGTCCGGCATTGCACAATTCGATAAAGCGCCAAACGTAATTCCGCTGCAGCTGGCCCCGCTTCAGTCCCAACCACACGGTATTGGCATCGAACAGATGGCGGGTATCAAGACGCGTAAAGGTGTCCGCTTCCCGGGCATCACCGGACTGCTCGGCGACCAGCCCGACGCCCAGCCCCAGCTCCACGTAGGTCTTGATCACATCGGAATCCTGCGCGCTCAGCACGATATCCGGCATCAACCCCTTGCGGTTGAACGCCTCATCTATGCGCGAACGGCCAGTGATCCCCTGGCGGTAGGTGATTAACGGCCAGCGGGCGATCGCCTCCAGCGTCAGGGGGGAAACCTGCGTCAAAGGATGATCCTTCGGCACCAGCAGGCTGTGATGCCAGCGGAACCAGGGGAAAGCCGCCAGCGTCGGATCGTTGCTCAGGCGCTCGCTGGCGATGCCGATATCCGCTCCGCCGTTATGCAGCAGCGCTTCGATTTCCTGCGGGGTACCCTGCACCAGCTCGACGCGAACATCTGAGAACAGCTCGCGGAAAGCTTTAATGACCGGCGGCAGGCTGTAGCGCGCCTGAGTATGGGTGGTGGCGATAGTTAAGACGCCTGACGCATCGTTAGTGAAGAGATCCGCCAGCCGCCGAACGTTACTGGCTTCATTGAGGATCCGCTCGGCAATCGATAACAGCGCTTTACCCGGCTCGGTCATGCCTAACAGGCGTTTGCCGCGGCGGATAAAGATCTCAATCCCCAGCTCCTCTTCCAGTTCCCGGATATGGCGACTGACGCCTGACTGCGAGGTATAGAGCATATTCGCGACTTCCGTCAGGTTGTAATCCTGACGGGCCGCCTCACGGATAATTTTCAGCTGCTGGAAGTTCACCCTTTCCTCCGGGCCAATGGACTTAACGTATCTGCTATTGTTAAAGTCTGTTGTCCCAGGTAACAAATAATAAAAACCAGCAACTTATTCCTTAAGAGAATATACCCTAACTGACCAGCTGCAGTTCACGGTTTTCCAGCGATGGGCGGCTCACCAGAGACAGCAGGATCTCTTTCACCGCCTGCGCCTGCGGCGACAGACTGCCGCGAGCCGACATGTTCAGCGACAGCGACAGGCTCATTGAAGGCGTGCTGATCCGCGCCATCCAGCCGTTCGCCGCCCCGCACAGGGAACGGGCTGCGGATTCCGGTAACACTGTCGCCCCCATGCCGCTGGCGATGGCCGCGGTCAGGGTGGTAATGGATTCGATCTCGCCGATAATTTTCGCCGATAGACGACGCAGGGTGAATGCCTCGGTGACCCGCGCCCGCACTGCGCTGTAATCGCGCGGCAGGAACAGGTTCATCTCCGCCACCGCCGTGAGATCCACGCTCTGCCCCGGGCAGTCGCGGGTGCCGACCAGGTAAAGGTCTTCTTTCAGCAGCGGCTGGCTGACGATGCCTGCCACCGGCGAACGCTCATAGAGCACCGCCATATCCAGCTGGCCCGCCAGCAGCTTGTCATTCAGCGCTGTGCCGCTGCTCTCCTGCAGATAGACCATCACCTCGGGCAACTCATTGCGCACCGTTTGCAGCAACGGCATGGTAATGGCGGAGGCCGCGGTGCCCGGCGCCAGGCCGATCGACACCTGACCACGCAGCGTCTGGCCGACGTTATTGACCGCCAGCTGCGCCTGCTCGCACTGGCGCAGGATAGTGCGCGCATGGGTGTAGAGAATTTTACCGGCTTCCGTTGGCGTGACCCCTCGCTTGGTGCGTATCAGCAACTGCTGGTCCATTTCACCTTCCAGGGTCGCGACCTGTTGGCTGAGGGCCGGTTGGGCGATATGCAAGACTTCAGCGGCCTGGGTCAGACTGCCGATATCGACGATTTTCACAAAATATTTCAGTCGTCTTAAGTTCATTTTGCCTCCTGTAAGGAACGCCAGCGTCAACGCTGGGAGTATGATGCACTGGCTTTTGCAATTTGCTTGCCAGCTTTGCATTTCCTCGGCTGTCGCCCGCCGCAGGCAGTGTTATAAGGGATAGTGATAGCAATTCGGTTTTTATTTGCCCGGTAAGCAGATTGTGGTATGCCCCATTAGGGGTACATTCGCACTACAACGGTGCAACATGGTGAAAAAAACAGCGCATGGGTGGCTATTGCTGAAATTGTCAGCAGTCGAACGCAATTCTTTGAATCAGGCTTTGACAAGGCCGGATGGCATCGTTAATATGCGCCCCGTTCACACGATTCCTCTGTAGTTCAGTCGGTAGAACGGCGGACTGTTAATCCGTATGTCACTGGTTCGAGTCCAGTCAGAGGAGCCAAATTTAAAAAGCCTGCTTTCGAGCAGGCTTTTTGCTTTTCAGCGCCGGTACTTCTGCCGGAAGGCGAATGGCCACCCTCCGGCGATTACGGCTTTAGCGTAAACTCTCTTCCTTCAGATCTATCTCCCGCAGCACCTCATAAAAAGTGATATCGCTGATGTTATGGGCGCGGCGCAGCCGAAACAGCTCCTGACGCTGGGCGATAATGACCTCTCGTTGCATATATTTCTCCAGCCTGGCGCGCTTAGCCAGCTCCAGCCCGACATCCTGCCCCTCGTCATTGTCGTTATAGTGAAGCCGCCGCTGATAGGTTTCGAGCAGCATATTGCCGGCATCGGCCCGCAGGGCCTGCTCACTGGGATCCTCCACCGGCTCGTCCAGTAGCGCGTTAAGACGGTTAATGGCCACCTCGGTCATCACGGCGCCAATGTCGTCCTTACCGGTGTCATGCGGTAGATCATCGGCAAGATAACGAGTCATAAACGGCAAACCGATAGCCGCCACCACCAGCGACATCAGGATCACCGCCATCGAAAGAAAGATCAGTAGTTCACGGCCCGGGAACGGCGAACCATCTGCCAGCACCACCGGCAGCGTCAGAATACCGGCGAGGGTCACAGAGCCCTTCACTCCCGCCAGCGCCATGACGGCGAGGATACTGAATCGTGGACGGACGGTGATGGCCTTGCCACGACGTTTACGGCGAAAAATTGTCAGCTTCATCGACAGCCATACCCAGGCGAAGCGCATCAGACCGAGCGCCAGGGTGATGGCCACGGCGTACAGTAGCAGATACCAGGGCGAAGAGACGCCGGCCTGGCTGGCTACCGCCGGCAGCGTCCTGAGCATGCGCGGCAGCTGCTCGCCCAGCATCAGAAAGATCATCCCGTTGAGGGTGGTCTGCAGCATGGACCATACCGCGCTGCTTTTCATGCGCGTCGCCGGAAGCCGGGGCCCCGACAGCTGCTCATAATGCATCGCAATGCCGGCGGCGACGGCGGCAAGAATGCCCGAGACATGGAACGCCTCGGCCAGCAGGTAGGCGGCGAAAGGGATAAGCAGGCTGATCAGGATCTGGATGGCTAGCTCCTCGCGGGTGCGCCGAACCAGAAAGTTATTACATTTGCCGGTGACCCACACCACCACGAGGCCACTGAGGATGCCCCCGAAGGCCATCAGGAAAAATTTCACCACCGCGTCTCCCGGGGAGAAGCTGCCGGTCAGCACCGCGGCGATGGCGAAATTAAAGGCGACGAGCCCTGAAGCATCGTTTAACAGCGACTCCCCTTCGAGAATATGCGCCATCCTTGAGGGAAGCGGCGAGCTGGCGGTCATTGCCGATACCGCCACCGGATCGGTAGGCGACAGAATAGCCGCGAGGGCGAACCCTGCCGCCACGGTGATAGCCGGGATCAGCCAGTGAATAAACAGGCCAATACCGAGAATAGTCACCATCACCAGGCCTATCGCCAGCGATAAAATCGGCTTCATATCGCGGAAAAAAGCGTCTTTGGGGATGCGCCAGCCATCGAGGAACAGCAGCGGCGGGATAAACAGCAGTAAAAAAATATGCGGGTCAAAATCGACCTGAAAGCCACTGGCGGCCAGCGCGGCGCCCGCGGCGATTTGGATCAGCGGTAGCGGCACTTTAACGGGCAGAAGATGGGACAGGAACACGGTCACCACGATGGCCATGATAAAGACCAGCACGATAGCAATTAGCGACATTCATCCCCTCCTCTGACGGCAATATTCATTCTGTACATCAGACTGTTAATCCTTTTTCGCAGGTGTTGTTTCGGTAACAGATTATTTACCCAGTCACCGATAATTTAAGACAGACGTCATTGTCTGCCGGCGATAATATTTAAACTGAGGTGGCAACCGGTGCCGGATCAGGGGTGACAATGTCTTTTATCAAGCCGCGTTTGTCAATCCGCTATCGTCTGCAAATCATCGCCGGCCGGCATTCCGGGGAGAAGTCCTCACAGGACTGTCGACCGGGGACTTCGCAAATTAGCCTCTTCACATGGACAAAACCACTCAACCGCTCCAGCCCTCCGCTGTTTATATATTCCCAATATTATTAATTCGTATTATGCATTGTGAATATGGATATTAATGACCAGTCTAATATACCCGGCAGAGTTATATTTCGTGCCCCCGCCGGCAGTGCGAACCACGTATTTGCGATAAATAATTCTTAACGCCCCCCATTTCAGGATGATTGGACAGCCAGCCTTACACTACGCGCAATGCTTGCCCTCCCCCTGAATTGGGCGTACCCTGACAAACAATTAAACCACACGGTCTAAATCATGAATCCCAATACCTCCACCGTCCTGAAGCCCCGCCGCGGCCGTCCACCCAAGGTCGATCGCCAGTTTGACGATACGCGTCAGGCGCTGATTCGCTCAGGCCTTGAAGTGCTGACCGAAACGGGCTATCTCGCGGCGGGTATTGATGCGGTGATCAAGAATATCGCCGTGCCAAAGGGGTCGTTTTATCATTGCTTTAAAAGCAAAGAGACCTTTGGCCTCGCCGTGCTTGCCGCCTATGGCGACTTCTTTGCGCATAAATTAGATAAATTCCTGCTGGACGACGCCGTGCCGCCGCTGGAACGAATGGCGGCCTTTGTGCGTCATGCCGGTCAGGGAATGGAGAAATTCCAGTTTCGCCGCGGCTGCCTGGTGGGCAACCTGCTGCAGGAAGCCCCGTTGTTACCCGAGACGTTTCCCCAACGGTTGATGGCTATCCTGGCGGCATGGGAGTCGCGCGTGGCGCGCTGCCTGCGCGAAGCGCAGGCAGCCGGGGCCATCGCCAGCGACGCCTCACCGCAGGCGCTGGCCCAGGTGTTCTGGATCGGCTGGGAAGGCGCGGTGATGCGCGCCAGGCTGGTCCAGTCTGCCGCACCGCTTAACCAGTACTGGGATTTTTTTGCGCACAGTATGACAACAAAAACACCTGCACAGGACGGCGCTAGCGCCGATAACCCCCTTCCGACGAGGAATACTCTGTCATGAAAGCATTAGTTCTGGACCAGATCGACAACCGCACCGTCGCCACCGTCAAAGATATCGACCTGCCCGCTCTTGCCGAAGGCGACGTCCGGGTCGCCATCGACTGGTCGAGTCTCAATTATAAAGACGCCCTGGCGATCACCGGCAAAGGCAAAATTATCCGTCAGTTTCCGATGGTGCCGGGCATTGATTTTGCCGGTCAGGTGAAAGAAAGCCGCGATCCGCGCTTTGTTCCCGGCCAGGCCGTGATCCTCACCGGCTGGGGCGTGGGCGAAAACCACTGGGGTGGCCTGGCCACCGAAGCCTGCGTTAAAGGCGACTGGCTGGTTGCTCTGCCGGAGACGCTCAGCGCGTGCCAGGCAATGATCATTGGCACCGCCGGCTTTACCGCGATGCTATGCGTTGATGCTCTCGTTAGTGCGGGTGTCACCCCTGATAGCGGGGATATCCTGGTCACCGGCGCCAGCGGCGGGGTCGGCAGCACCGCCGTGGTGTTGCTCAAAGCCCTTGGCTACCGGGTGACGGCCGTATCGGGCCGGGAATCGACACACGATTACCTTCGCCAGCTGGGCGCCGATACGATCCTGCCGCGCAGCGACTTCGCGGAGACCCGTCCGCTGGAGAAACAGCTGTGGGCGGGCGCGGTGGATACCGTTGGCGGCCCGGTGTTGGCCAAAGTGCTGGCGCAAACGCAATATCGCGGCTGCGTCGCCGCCTGCGGTCTGGCCGGGGGCTTCGATCTGCCGACCACCGTGATGCCGTTTATTCTGCGCAATGTGCGTCTGCAGGGGGTGGATTCGGTGATGGTGCCGACCGCTGAACGCGACGCCGTCTGGCAGCGTCTGGCCCAGCTTCTGCCGGAGAGCTACTACCAGCAGGCGGCCACAGAAATCACGCTGGAGCAGGCGCCAGCGTATGCCGCAGATTTCCTCAGCAATAATATTCATGGTCGGACGCTGGTCAATATCGGCCAGTAATCCTCTTCTCCCGGCGCCCGTGCGGCGCCGGATCCCGAGAGGGATCAAGGCATATCATTTCCTTCCCCACGGGATTATGATGACGCGAACGAATAGCTCTGCGAGTGGTAAAAAAAGTAAATGGATGTCATAAGCATCATTATGGCGGCGGGCAAGTCGTCCGTTGACGTCGCGCTGTATACGCTGTTGCCGATCATGGTGATCATGCTGATCATCATGAAATACCTTGAGGTCCGCGGTATCCTCGATGTGATTGTTCGCTGGGTGGCCCCGCTGCTGAAGCCCTTCGGCTTAACCGGGATGAGCGCCTTCGCCCTGATCCAGATTAATTTTGTCAGCTTTGCCGCCCCGCTCGCCACGCTGTCGATTATGGATAAACGCGGCGTCTCGGACCGACAAATGGCCGCCACGCTGGCCATGGTGTTCGCCATGGGGCAAGGCAACGTCTTTTATCCTCTTACCCCTTTTGGTCTGCACTGGCTGGCCTCGATCGTTATCTCGGTGGTCGGCGGCCTGTGCGCGGCCGCCGTCGCCTGGCACGTCACCGGACGGCGCTTATCGGTCGCCGAGAACCCCCGCGCGGAAGCGCTGCCGAACGCCGAGCAGAACAGTCAGGGAATTCTGGCCGTGATTAACAGCGCCGGCTCCGACGCCATCCGCCTGGCGCTCGGCGCGGTGCCAATGCTGATCCTGTCGTTAACCATCGTCGGGCTGCTGCAGGGCGCCGGGGCTATCGACCTGCTGCAGCAGCTGCTGAAGCCGCTTCTCAGCTGGCTGCACATCCCGCAGAACTTTGTGCTACCGGCGCTGGTGAAGTGCGTTGCCGGGGGCACCGCCTACTTTGGCGTCATTTCCGAGCTGATCCAGCAGGGCAAAGTCACCGTCGGCCAGGTCAACGCCTCGGCAGGTCTACTGATCCAGACCTTTGATCTTCCCGGTATTGGCATTTTTCTCGGCATCAGCTCACGGTTTGTCCGCCTGTTCCGCTTCGTGGCTCCCGCGGCGATCGTCGGTATCCTGCTGCGTACCGTTCTGCACCTGATCCTGTTTTAATGCCTCTGCTCTGGCCTGCGCTTTCAGGCAGGCCGCCACCGCCGCCTGTTCGCCGCAGGCGATGCGCTCATCGACGCGCGTCATCATCCATGGAAAGAATGGATTGGAGGTGACGCGCATTAACGTCTCCAGCCCCACGCTCAGCGTCCCGGTCTCTCCGCGCAGTGAAATGGTGCCCAGGCTAATGCCGTAGCGGTTCTTCTCGTCCGGCTCGCGACCATACAGCGAGTCGCTCAGGGGAAACGGCACCGCCACATGCGACAAAGAGTACATATCCGCCGGCCAGGCCAGGTGTAAAGGATAACGATGCTCTTCCCGTTCCTCGGCCAGCGTGGTCCGGGCGACGGTCTGCAGCGTGTGCGCCGTCGCGTTGGTCACCACCGTGGTGGTATAGGCCCGCGGCGCCGGGGGCAGCAGCGTATTCACCGCCGCATAGAGCGCAGGGCGAAACAGGACCCGGAGATCCGCCGCCTGGTTAATATCGAACACCACCAGCTCGCTGCCGTTATCCGGCAGATAGCGATACAGGGACTCCACCACCGCGCGGGTGCTGACCGTGGAATCCATCACCGACTGAAAGGTAAGGATCGGCGGCAGCGCTTTCAGCTCGCCCTGCCGGGCCGCGCGGATAATCTGCTGCTGCAGCGCCTGGCTCAATAACCACGATTGTCTCGCCGCCTTGACCGGAAAGGAGTTGTACTTGAACGGATTAAACTCAGGCGCCACGTTCAGCCAGGCCGCGCGGGCGAACGCCGGGAAGACGGACGGTAGCCCGGCGAGGCCGGCGAAACGGGCAAACGCGGTCACGCCGATCATCGGCGACAGCAGAATAATCTGCTGCGGCTGACGCAGGTGGCTATCCTCCAGGCTATCGAGGGCATACTTGAGCGCCAGCGCGCCGCCGTTAGAGTAGCCGACCAGATGCAGCGGCACGTCCGCCCCGGCAAGGCGGGTCGCTTCGCGTACCGCCAGACGCGTCGCCGCCAGCCAGGTCTCCCAGTCAACCGCCGTTAACGCCCCCGGCGCGGTGCCATGTCCCGGCAAACGCGGCACCACCGCCACATAACCCCGCTGCTGCCAGAGTTGCGCCAGATAGCGCACGCTGTAGGGCGAATCGGTCAGGCCATGGAGGAGCACCACGCTGCCGCGCGGCTTGCCCAGCGGCAGCAGCACAAAAGAACGGTTCCAGTCCTGCTTAAACTGCCCCGGCCAGACCCGGCTGTGACGATAAAAGCGGTTGACCGGGGTTTTATCTTCCTCCGGCAAAGCCTCTGTCACCTCACGCTGGAGATCGGCGAAAATCGTCTTCTCCCACGCCAGATAATGGGCAAAGGTCGCCTGGTCGATCTCTTCGGCCGACATCTCGTTGCCACTCCAGGTATGCCAGCGATGCAGGGCCGGGCCGCGCTGGGACTCATAGATCCGCCCGGCGAGAAAGACCACCAGCAGCGCCAGTACCGCAATGCTCCCTTTTTTCAGCAGTGAGCCGATAACGGCGCCGGACGTTCGCCAGTGTCGAAATAGATGCTTCATGACGCTCTCTCTTATATTTATTGCGTAGCCGGACTTATCAGCCCTCTTCCTGACAGGCTATTCTCACGGACTGCTTTTCAGCATAGTCATCGCTTCCTGCAAATTAAACCCGGCAGATCATTGCCCCCCGGCATAAAAAAACCTAGCGCACAGATCAACAATCGGTTGCGTATTTTTAAACACTGCATAAACCAAGGGGATAATCTTATTGTCAGATTTTTAAGAAACATGAATTATCGACGCACATGTCGCTATGAGAGGATAAAAAACAGATGGAGTGGTGGGTAAAAAAAGTACAGGACAACGCTTCGGCCAGCCTCTGCCGCGTCGTGCTTCAGAGCGGTGCGCTGGAGATGATCGCAGAGATTGAAGCCTGTCGCCTCCGCCTGCGGGAAGGGGATAAACTCACTCCGCTGGCCGATGCGCGCTATTGCCTGAATAATAATCCGACGCAAACTTTGAAGATTCGCAACGCCACTCATTATAGCAGCGAGCGTTGGACAAACGCCGGCAAATAACACGAGCCCGCTCCCTTTACTGGTTATGGTCTGAGTATCGTCGCATTTGACAGATAAATTCTCCTTCGCCCTTTTCCCGCTGTGACATACTATCGGGAATGTCAGCAGACCTGAAACAAGGAGCGAATCATGAATATCAAGGCCGCCAGTCTGACCCCGGAACAAGCGCTTGCCGAGCTGGAAGCGCGCTATGAAGCCTCGGTCACGGCGTTACGCAAAGCCATCGGCGACTATATCGACCATAATACGCTCCCCGATACCGAAGCCCGCGCGGAAGGTCTTTTTGTCTATCCGCAGCTGTCGGTCTCCTGGGACGGCGCCGATCATAAAGCCCTCAAAACGCGCGCCTGGGGACGTTTCACCCATGCCGGTTGCTATACCACCACCATTACGAATCCGAAACTGTTCCGCAACTATTTGCTGGAACAGCTGACCCTGCTGTATCAGGACTATGGCGCACATATCAGCGTCGAGCTGTCGCAGCATGAGATCCCCTATCCTTACGTGATAGATGGTTCCACCCTGACACTCGACCGCTCGATGAGCGCCGGTCTGACGCGCTATTTCCCTACCACCGAGCTGTCACAAATTGGCGATGAGACCGCGGATGGCCTGTTCCATCCCACCGAGTTCTATCCGCTGTCGCACTTTGACGCCCGCCGCGTCGATTTTTCGCTGGCGCGTCTGCGTCACTACACCGGCACGCCGGCGGAACACTTCCAGCCCTACGTGCTGTTCACCAACTATACCCGCTACGTGGATGAGTTCGTCAGCTGGGGCTGCAGCCAGATCCTCGATCCCGACAGCCCCTATATCGCTCTCTCCTGCGCCGGCGGGATCTGGATCACCGCCGAGACCGAAGCGCCGGAACAGGCCATTTCCGATCTGGCGTGGAAGAAGCACCAGATGCCGGCCTGGCATCTGATCACCCACGACGGCAAAGGGATCACCCTGATTAACATTGGCGTCGGCCCGGCTAACGCCAAAACCATCTGCGATCATCTCGCGGTACTGCGGCCGGACGTCTGGTTAATGATCGGCCACTGCGGCGGCCTGCGCGAAAGCCAGGCCATCGGCGACTATGTGCTGGCCCACGCCTATCTGCGTGACGATCATGTACTGGATGCGGTGCTGCCGCCAGATATTCCGATCCCCAGCATTGCCGAAGTGCAGCGCGCCCTCTACGACGCCACCAAGCAGGTGAGCGGGATGCCCGGCGAAGAGGTTAAGCAGCGGCTGCGTACCGGGACGGTGGTCACCACCGACGACCGTAACTGGGAGCTGCGCTATTCCGCTTCGGCGCTGCGCTTTAATCTCAGCCGGGCGGTAGCTATCGATATGGAGAGCGCGACCATCGCCGCACAGGGCTATCGCTTCCGCGTCCCCTACGGCACGCTGCTCTGCGTCTCGGACAAGCCGCTGCACGGTGAAATCAAGCTCCCCGGCCAGGCTAACCGCTTTTACGAGGGCGCTATCTCCGAGCATCTGCAGATAGGCATCCGGGCGATTGACCTGCTGCGCGCCGAGGGAGATCACATGCACTCGCGTAAGCTGCGCACCTTCAACGAGCCGCCGTTCCGTTAATCGTCGATGACGTGGGAATCGTGAGATAAACGCTGACGTTACCCGCCAGGGAGCGTCAGCGTCCGGATAAGCGAAACAAACGACCCGGCGGTGTTTGTCCACGGAAGAAAGGTGGTAGACAGAAAAGCAAAAAGCCTGCTCGAAAGCAGGCTTCTTAAATTTGGCTCCTCTGACTGGACTCGAACCAGTGACATACGGATTAACAGTCCGCCGTTCTACCGACTGAACTACAGAGGAATCGTGTGAACGGGGCGCATATTATCGATGACGCCCGGCGCTGTCAAAGCCTGTTTTCAATAAAATGAATCGTTTGCCGAATTATTCTTCACTTTGCGCAAAAAATGGCGTTTAGCCTCGCATACGGCTCAGCTTTCCTCCGACGAAGCCTTCACGCGCGGGTATTTCCACAGCCAGCGGCCGCTCACCATGCGGAAATAAAACAGCACGCCGCGCACCGCCCAGTCGAGCACCATCCCTAACCAGACGCCAATCACCCCCATCCCCAGCACGATGCCCAGGGTATAGCCCGCCACCACCCGGCAGCCCCACATGCCGAGCATCGACACCCACATGGTGTAGCGTACGTCACGGGCGCCTTTAAAAGCGCAGGGTAAAGTCCACGACAGCGACCAGATCGGCATAAATAGGGCGTTGAGCCACAGCAGCTGTTTAACCACTTCTTTTACATCTTCTTCATGGGTGTAGAACGAGGCGATAAAGCCGGCGAAGGGGGCGCTGCCCCAGGCGATCAGCGTCAGAATGATCGTCGACAGCCAAAATACGTGCCAGGCCTGGAATTCAGCCTGACCAATCTGCCCTTTTCCCAGCCGCTTGCCGGTAATGATCGTCGAGGCCGAGCCGAGGGCGTTGCCCGGCAGGTTAATTAGCGAGGCCACCGAAAAGGCGATAAAGTTGCCGGCGATAACGTTGGTGCCCATCCCGGCGACAAACATCTGGGTCAGCAGCTTGCCGCCATTGAACAGGACCGATTCGATACTGGCCGGGATGCCGATCCCCATCACCTCCCAGATAATGGCGAAGTTAAAGGGTTTGAAGTAACCCTTCAGCGACAGCCGCAGCGCCGGATTGAGGCCCACCATCAGCACCCAGATCGTGGCTATCGCGCCAATATAGCGGGCAATGGTCAGCCCAAGCCCGGCGCCGACAAACCCCAGCCCCGGCCAGGAGAAGATGCCGTAGATGAGCACGCTGCTGATTAAGATATTGAGGATATTCATCCCGCCGTTGATCAGCAGCGGGATTTTGGTGGTGCCGGCGCCGCGCAGCGCCCCGCTGCCGATCAGCGCAATCGCCGCCGCCGGGTAGCTCAGCGCCGTCAGTTCCAGATAGGTCAGCGCCAGGTCCTTGACCTGGGCGGTGGCATCGCCGGCGACAAAATCAATAATCTCCTGGCCAAAGGCATGGATCACCCCCGCCAGCAAAATGGAAAACAGCGTCATAATAGCCAGCGACTGGCGCGCGGCCGCCCTCGCCCGCCGCCGATCGCGCTTGCCGAGGCTAAAGGCCACCACCACCGTGGTGCCCAGATCGATGGCGGCAAAGAAGGACATGATGACCATGTTAAAGCTATCGGCCAGCCCCACCCCGGCCATGGCCTCTTTTCCCAGCCAGCTGACAAGGAAGGTGCTCAACACCCCCATCAGCAGCACACAGGCATTTTCCAGCAGAATGGGCACAGCGAGAGGGCTGATTTCGCGCCAGTACAGCACACGATAACGCTGACGTTTTTTAAACCAGGATGTCCGTTCGACAGCCTGGCGTACGGCGGAGGTGACGTTCAAGAGAGACCTTAGTGAGAGATGTTGAAACAACATTTCAAATGATGATTGAGAAATGGATATCCTGCAAAGTATTTTCCGTAATAATTGTCGGAAATGACAACAAATTGTCGATGGAAGCGGCAGTTGCACCTGAACAGGCGAATTGATGTTTGACAAAAGTTTTTTCGCCGCTAAGATACGACTCCACACGATTCCTCTGTAGTTCAGTCGGTAGAACGGCGGACTGTTAATCCGTATGTCACTGGTTCGAGTCCAGTCAGAGGAGCCAAATTTAAGAAGCCTGCTTTCGAGCAGGCTTTTTGCTTTTTTGCGTCGCTGACGTTAACTCAGCATCGCATCCAGCCTGGCAAGCACCTCGTTGACAACGACGTCAGGTATGCGTTCCAGACGCTTGCCTTTCCCTACCGCCTCCCTACGCCCCGCGTGTCCTCCGTGAACGCACCCCAGCTCAGCCTGAAAAAGCGCCTGCCAGTAGGATGAATTCACTATCGTTTGCGGGTGAGATAGCGTGGATTATCCACTCTGTCTAACGTTATACCCGGAGGCATCATGAACCTCAGACAACAGCAACAGCAGGCGTTCGATCGCAGCGGAGAACCTCTTATCGTTGGCAACGTCAGCCACTGCCCGCTGCCGCCCGAGACCCTCGCCGCACTGGGCCCCGATTCCCCCTATGTGGTGCAAGTATACGGCTCAGGCCTGACCGGCGAGGTTTATCGTCTGCGCATCGCCGGCAAGGAGTACAATTTAAAGAAACGTCGCGCCGTCGCCGGCGTTGCCAACCTCAACGGCCAGCTGTCGTTTTTAAATGAGGTACAGCGTCGGCAGGCATTGCAACAGCTGAAGGATGACCCGGTCACCGCGCCGCGCTTCACCCACATCGTCCCAACGCTGTATGCCGATTATCGCCTCGGCATCCTGCTCTCCCCCTGGATCGACGGCGAGCCGATACACCAGTTGACCCCGCCGCTGATCGCCCAGCTATTTACTACTCTGGAAGCCTGCGAAGAACAGGGGCTGATGGAGTGGGATCTCTGTAGCGGGAATCTGCTGGTGGACCGGCAGGAGCAGTTATGGCTGTTCGATTTTGGCTATATGTATCCCTTCGACCCGCTGAGAGAATTCAACAGCAATGGTCTGGCCGACCCGCTGTTCCACTTTGTCGAACGTTTTGAGACTCGCTTCTTTTTTAGCTGGCTGATGACCCGGATCCCTGACGCCGAACAGCAGCTGGCGCAATATCGCGAGATGAAGCGGCTGGCGGTCGAAAGCTACCGCCGGAAGCTGGTCTGGCTTCGCGCCCGGCGCGCTGACCCGCTGGTGCTGGCTCACTTTCAGCAGTTGACGGCGCGCTGGGAGTCGGCGCTGGCGGACCCTGCCGCGCTGAGCCGGCTGTTTGCCGTAGAGGCCTTTCGCTCACATGTGCTGGATATTGAAGACGACCTGCATGGTCAGTCCTGTACCTTACTCACCCTGCAACGCATTGACTGGGTGATAAACCAGCTGGAACAGCATTATCGCTTTATCGCCGACGAAGGCGGCCTGTTTTACGATAACGAAGGGAAATCGCAGCAGGCGCTGCTCAGCAGCTATGCGCAGAAGCGGCAGCAGGCGCAGCAGTACCTGTTGAAGGCCACCGCCGCGAAGGATTAACGGCGCTCGCGTCCCTGCTTCTGCTTCGCCTGGTACATCAGGCGGTCAGCGGTGGCCACCAGCGCGTTGAGACTGGGATGGCTGGCGGGATCGTATTCGACGCAGCCCCAGGAGAACGCCAGCTGCCAGGGATTGGCCGCCTGCTGGTTGAAACGCGCCACGTTGTGGCTGAGCGTCTCCATCGCCGTCGCGGCATCGTGGCGGCTGGTATTGGCGAACAGAATGATAAATTCGTCCCCCCCCTGCCTCGCGAGGATATCGGACTCGCGGAAGGCCGCTTTCATCAAGTCGGCGATGGCGATCAGCGCGCGATCGCCCTCTTCATGCCCCCAGGTATCATTGATGTGCTTGAAGCGATCGAGGTCGACAAACGCCAGGCTCACCGGCTCATGGCGGCGCTGGGCCGTCAGCAGGGCATACTCAGCCAGGGTGAGGAACCCCCGGCGATTAAACAGTCCCGTCAGCTCATCCGAGGTTGCCGCATCCAGCACCTTGAACTCATCCTCCACGATCGCCGCCAGATCGCTTAAGATCTGCATTTCATGGGCGGAAAACGATCGCGGCTGGTGATCCATCAGACAGAACGACCCGACGGTCGCGCCATCCGGCAGTTGCACCGGATACCCGGCGTAAAAGCGGATAAACGGCGCCTCAATGACCAGCGGGTTATCGTGAAAGCGCTCGTCCTGCTGCATGTCGTTGACGATAAGCGGGTCGGTTTGCAGAATGGTATGGGCGCAAAATGAAATATCTCTCGGCACCGTGTCCACATCGAGACCGGCACAGGACTTGATATGCAGGAGATCTTCCCCCACCAGACTGATGGACGCCACCGGCAGGTTATACAGCGAACGGGCAAGCCTGGTCAGGCGATCGAAGCGTTCTTCTTTTCCGCTATTCAACAGCCCGGAAGAGCGTAGCGATTGCAGGCGACGCTGCTCGTCGGGATGAAGTCCGGCTAATTTCATTGTCTCTCACTTGTCTCTTGCGCAGAATTCCGCCGGGTTTCCGCAGAGAAACCCGGCGTTTTATCCTGCGAGGGGAAAATAGTCGTCAGGTACCCCATGAGTTAAGCAGATTTCCTCTGCACGTCAACCGGCGCGCCCCAGGCGACTGGCGCCCAGGGCGCTGGCGGAATGCCATTAACGGCACTCTGCCCGGCAAATAGGGCAGATCAGGCGCGGATAAACGCCAGCAGATCGGCGTTGATAGTATCGGCGTGGGAGGTATGCATCCCGTGCGGGAAGCCAGGATAAATTTTCAGCTGGCTGTTCGGCAGCAGCTTGTCCTGCAGGATGGCCGCATTTTTATAGGGCACCACCTGGTCGTCATCTCCCTGCATCACCAGCACCGGCAAAGTGATCGACTTAAGGTCTTCCGTCTGGTCGGTCTCTGAAAACGCCTTAATGCCTTCATAATGGGCTTTAGCGCTGCCGATCATCCCCTGTCGCCACCAGTTCTGGATCGTCCCCTGGGATATCTCTGCTCCATCACGATTGAAGCCATAGAACGGGCCAGAGGCGACGTCGAGATAGAACTGGGCGCGGTTCGCCGCCAGCGCTTTGCGGAAACCGTCAAACACCTCGATCGGCGTCCCGCCCGGATTCTGCTCGGTTTTCACCATTAGCGGCGGGACGGCGCTAATTAACACCGCCTTCGCCACCCGCCCCTGCGGCTGGCCGTAGCGGGCGACGTAGCGGGCGACCTGGCCGCCGCCAGTGGAGTGCCCGACGTGGACCGCATTGTGCAGATCCAGATGCTCCACCACCGCCGAGACGTCCGCCGCGTAATGGTCCATATCGTGCCCCTCGCTAACCTGATCGGAGCGGCCATGACCCCGACGATCGATAGCGATGACCCGGAACCCTTCGGCAAGGAAAAATAACATCTGGTTATCCCAGTCGTCAGCGCTTAACGGCCAGCCGTGATGAAAAACAATCGGCTGAGCTTCCTTTGGACCCCAGTCTTTAAAGTAAATATTGACGCCGTCTTGGGTGGTGACAAATGCCATATTACAGACTCCTCTTTCAGGATAACCAGCCTGCAGGCCCGTGCCTGGGCTGAACGCCGACGGCGGCCGGCAGGAGTGCCGACCGCACAGGAATGTGATGCCTGTAACAGTGTAGAAGATATTTAACGCCGGGCGGGACAACTTACCCTGTCTCGCTTGATTCGCCGATCCTGGACCAGACCGCGTCTGGTATCAGGCCGCACTCTCCTGCTGGCGGATCCGCACCATCAGCGCGCCGAGCAGCGCCCAGTCAAGCAGCACGGCGAAGGCAAAGCAGACGCCATGGCGTCCTCCTCCCGCAGTATGCCAGGTCAGTAGCGTCGCCGCGATGGCGATAGCTACGCTCAGTACCGTGGCGACGCTGACCCGCATCCCCGGCAGCGCCGTCCTACCCGCCGCAATGCGCCAGGCGACAGCCGCTCCCGCCCCACCGCACGCCACGCCCGGCAGCAGTGCCGGCCAGTCCTGCCCGCCATACCAGGCCACCAGCGCCAGCAGCCAGCCGGCCGCTGACAGCAGAAAGGCCCAGCGCGTCGCCGCCAGGGGTGAGCGATAAAGCCAGGATTGTCCGCGTGTGAATCCCCACCCGACGCTAAAGGCCGCAATCAGCGCCGTCAGCAGACTCAGCGTGCCGGTCACCCCGATAACCGGGGGCATGATTAACAGCAAGGCCCCGGCGGCGATGACCACGCTAAGGGCGATAGCGCGGCCGCGGGGGTCGATCGTTGCCGCGGCTTCCGCGGCGGTGTAGCGGCTTACAACGTGCATAGTTGACTCCTGACAGGCGAAGCTGCATGAATTTAATTCATGTCATTGTCTTTACATGCCCGTAGCCTATCGCCACTATATTGCCTTACACAAACGCATAGTTTTCAGCCATAGATGAGAAAAACTCAGCCATGAGACCGCCCCGTCTGCCGCCGCTGGGGGCGCTACGCGCTTTTCATGCCGTCGCCCGCCACCGCAGTTTTAAACAGGCCGCCGAGGCGCTCGGCGTCAGCGCGACGGCGGTCAGCCATCAGATTAAACTGCTGGAGTCGGTGCTGGAGTGCCGGGTCTGCGAACGCAGCGCGCAGGGCGTCAGTCTGACCGCTGATGGCGAGATCCTTTACGCCGCCACCCAACGCGCCTTTAGCGCCCTGGAACAGGCCGTCGTCCAGATCGCTCATGCCCGTCAGCCGCCATCCTTAACCGTCACCACCACCTCCAATTTTCTCACCCACTGGCTGGTGCCGCGGCTGGCGGATTTCACCGCCCGCTTTCCGGCTATCGACCTGCGGCTACACACCAGCGTCGAACGAGTGGATCTGCATCTGGGCACGGTAGACGCCGCGATTCGCTATCGTGAAACGCCGGAGCGGGACCTGTATTGCACGCTGCTGTATGAGGATCGCTTTATCGTGGTCGCCAGCCCGACTCTGGGCCTCAGCCGGCCTGAAGATCTGCAGCGGGTGACGCTGTTTCACGTTGCCAACCGGCGCGTGCCAGCTGATTCGCCGAGCTGGGAGAACTGGCGTCGGCGCTATGGACCGCCGACGCTGAATATTGATGCGGGGTTAACCTTTAGCGATGAGACGCATGCCCTGCAGGCGGCGGTGGCCGGTCAGGGAGTGGTGATCGCCAGCGAACTGCTGGCGCGGGATCTGCTGCAGCGCGGCGTATTATCCGCGCCGTTCAGCAACGCATTGCCTGGCGCCCGCTACTACCTGGTCACCACCGAGGCTGCGGCGCAGCGCGCGGATATTATCAATCTGCGGGAGTGGCTGGTCGGCCAGATGGCATTAGGTGACGGTCGCCATCCGGCGGAAGAGTAGCGGGCTTACCAGCCGCAAACGTTGGTCTCTTCATCGGACTCGTAGCCGCGAACGATATTGATCAGATCCTTCACCGCATCAGCCGCGGTGAGTGGGTCGCGCAGCGCCGCCAGCGAGGAAAAGGTTTTATCAACCGAGACGCCGTTATTGTTATTGGTGACCGTCAACAGAAACTCCCCCTCTTCCCTGTCGTCCGGCAACTTGCTCAGCAGGTCATTAACGGCCTCCACCGCCTGCTGTGGAATATACAACACCATTGGTTTAAGAAATAGTTTTTTCCTGCTTCTGGTGAAGTCGGCCATTCTCTAGCGCTAAGGTATAACCTTTATTTTCACTGGTCATCTCTTGTTATCCCTCGATGAGAATTTTTGGATCAACATAAAAGTCGACATTAAAAACCGTGTCCTCTGAGAGGGCCTCAATACAGTGCCACTTCTCCGGCGGAAAGACGCCAAACTGGCCGGCTTCAATAGTCAGGGTTTCAACGGGCTCGGGGCTGGTTTCATCGGCATAGCCGAGATAGCGGATCGCCCCCTGCATCACCGAGAGACGAGGGTAGACGCCCTGCCGGGTGCCGGCATCCAGATGGCGGCGCCAGATAGAGGCCGGGGCGGTCTCTTTGGTCCACAGCGGCGTGCTGCGGGTGTGAACGTAATGGGTGGGAATAATGATTCGCTGCATGATTGTGCCTCACTTTACCGTCTCAAACGCGACGTTCAGAAATAGCCTATATGATGCATATCATATACCCCTTTTAAATGTTAAGGATATTATTTTGTTGTGGAATTTTACGCCTACTCCTTTTTATACCTCGCAGGGATTAGCGCTAAGATAAAATAAAAAAGGCGATTACAGGATCCTGAAATCGCCCGGGAGAATAAAAATAAACGCGTTAAAAATTTGTTAGCGCAGCGGACTCGGTTTGCCGATTAAATATCCCTGAACCAGGTCACAGCCCAGCGCCTGCAGCGAAGCCAACTGCTCTTCGGTCTCTACACCTTCCGCCACAATGCGCATATGCAGGCTCTTTCCCATGCTGATAATCAGGCGGACGATATCCAGATCGTCTTTTTGTTCCGGAATATTGATGACAAACGAGCGGTCGATTTTAATTTTATCGAACGGGAAGTAGCTTAAACGGGACAGGGAAGAATAGCCGGTACCAAAGTCATCGATGGAGATCTGAATGCCCTGCTCGCGCAGCTGGCTGAGAATTTCCAGCGAACGGGTGTTCTCATTGAATACGTCCGACTCGGTGATCTCCAGATCAAGACGTCGCGGATCGAGGCCGGTCTGATGCAGCACCTCGATAATGGTGTCGGTCAGCGATGTATTCATCAACTGAATTGGTGAAACGTTGACCGAGACCTTCAGCGGCGTCGCCCAGCTGGCCGCTTCGGCACAGGCGGTTTTCAGCACCCATTCGCCAAGGGCATTAATAAGACCGATTTTCTCTGCCACCGGAATAAACACCGTCGGCGGCACGGCGCCGCGCACCGGATGGAACCAGCGAACCAGCGCTTCATAGCCGTAGATTTCGCGCGTGACGGTATCGGCGATCGGCTGATAGTAGACTTTGAATTCGTCATGGGCCAGGGCCTGCAGCAGATCGTCTTCAAACGATTTGTTCTCCTGCAGGCGCTGCAGCATCCCCGGCCGGAAGATTTGCACATGGCCGCTACCCTCTTTTTTCGCCTCATACAGCGCGAGGTCGGCGCACTTGTACAGATAATCGGTACGGCTTTCACCGTCAGAGATCACGATCCCAATGCAGGCGTCGATATTAATCTGCGCATCGTAGATCTGATAGGGCTGGCTGATCTTCTCCCGGATAACATTGGCCCGCTCAAGGGCCATCTCCTCAGTGAGATCGTAGGAGAGCATCGCAAACTCATCACCGCCAAGGCGATACAGCGTCTCGGAGGTTTTGCGGAAAAAAGAGAGGCGACTGGCCAGATCCTGCAGCAGCTTATCGCCAGCATCATGGCCAAGGGTATCGTTCACATCCTTAAAGCTGTCGAGGTCGAAAAGCATCACCACGGCGCATCCCTTATACGGACGCACCTGGTTGACGATCTCCTGCAGCCGCTGCCAGAAAGAGAGACGGTTGGGCATACCGGTCAGCGAATCATGGTAGGCATCGTACTGCAGCCGGCGGTTCTGCACCTGCAGCTTCTCTTTCGAGGCCTGCAGATCGTTGGCCAGCGTTTTCATACGAACATGGGCGCGACGCAGATTATTATTCTGTCGGAGCATCAGCAGACCGAGAGTTATACACATGGCGATCAGCAGAATGGAGATCACCGAGTAGATATAATAGAGATGCTGGATTTTATCATGGGTGATATTAACGATATTGATATCTTGCGTCAGGGTGGCGGCGGCCATTGAGGTCAGCGGACCATCCAGCTCGCTTAACACCGGCAGGATCTGTCTGACCTGCTCCGGCGTCATGGTATCAACTTGTTTATCGAGCAGATGAAGATTACGAATCAGCGTCGCAACCACCGTCTTCCGCTGCTCGCTTTTATTGATAAATTTACCCAGATCGCCCTCCTGCAGAAGCTCGATCTGGCTCATCATGATCTCAAGACGCAGGCGCACCTCATCGTGGTCCGCCCCTTCGGCCCCAATCGCCATTCCCGCCAGACGAGACTCCAGCCGCATATATTCCGACACCATCTGCGACATTGACCACGAGTCCGTATAGCGGGTAAATTTTTGCAACTCACTTTGTCGCTCATGCACCAGATAAGTAATATATCCGGTGACAACAAATAACGACAAAATAATAGCCGTGAGTATTCGATTCAAGATCCAACCCTTATTCTATAATCATCTTTGAAACTTGCCAGGCCGATCGGGAATAATAGATCTGGTTCTGTAATTCAGCACTGCTGTCGTAAGGGTAGACAATAAATAACGGGCCTTTATCACGAATGCGCATATATTGACCGTTCATTTTTAACGCCATAATGACCGGGAATTTATAAAAATCATCAATCGGGATAATGGTGGTGTAGTCGTTCAGCGCCAGCACGCGGGCCGATGTGCCTGTCGCGCCGACTAAATCCATGAGTTTACTAAGGGGAATACCGTCAAAACGAACCTTGCCGGTGTACCAGGGGGTGGTGGTTTCTACCGTCTTCATCCCCAGTTTTTCCAGCATTGCGAGATCAAAAACGGCCTTGTCGCCGACATTCATATTTCCGATTTTTCCGGAAATGGTCAGTACAGGTTTTCCTGTCGGCGCAGGCAGTTTTTCAGCATAAGCAGAAGGCAACATGACAGAACAAAATAAAACTGCAAGAAGTAGACGCATTTTACTCACCATTCCAGAGAGGGAGACACGTTAAGTGTAAACCATTTACGTCGATTCTTAAAAGGTGTCCATCTTTGTTATCCGTTGATTTAATTAAAAGTATAAGCTGGATGGCAAATTGCCAGAATGTTAAGTCCAGGGTGTGATTTCGCCCGCCTTTCCCATCGATTCTTTTTTGCGCCATCTCCCCCGCTTAGCAGGCAAACTACTTTCCTCTACGGCCGCTGCGCGGTAGTCTCAGAGCAGACGCAACGGTAAAAGCGTCTCATTCCAATAACAATGAAGTACGTGACTGACAGGACAGGGTATGGATTCAACAATAAGCGTGCAGCCCGGCGAGGCGCCAGATTCACTACATCGGGCCCGGCGGGCGGCCTGGGGTAGTTTTGCCGGCGCGGTGGTCGACTGGTACGATTTTCTTCTCTATGGCATTACCGCCGCGCTGGTGTTCAACCGCGAATTTTTCCCGCAAATCGGCCCGGCGATGGGAACGCTTGCCGCCTTTGCCACCTTCGGCGTTGGGTTTCTTTTTCGCCCGCTCGGCGGAATTATTTTTGGCCACTTCGGCGATCGCCTCGGGCGGAAACGGATGCTGATGATGACCGTCTGGATGATGGGTATCGCCACTGCCTGCATCGGCCTGCTCCCCTCGTTCAACCAGATCGGCTGGTGGGCGCCGGTGCTGCTGGTGTTCCTGCGAGCGGTTCAGGGATTCGCCGTCGGCGGCGAATGGGGCGGCGCGGCGCTGCTCTCGGTGGAGAATGCCCCACAGGGGAAAAAAGCCTTTTACAGCAGCGGGGTGCAGGTGGGCTACGGCGTCGGCCTCCTGCTCTCTACCGGGCTGGTATCGCTGATTAGCAGCCTGACCAGCGACCAGCAGTTCCTCAGCTGGGGCTGGCGCTTACCGTTCCTGTTCAGCGTGGTGTTGGTCCTTATTGCGCTGTGGATCCGTAACGGCATGGCGGAATCGCAGGAGTTTGAAGCGCAGCAGAGCCAGGACAACGCGCCGCAGATGAAAAAGCGGCTACCGGTAGTGGAAGCGCTGCTTCGCCATCCGGGAGCGTTTTTACTGATTATCGCCCTGCGTCTGTGTGAGCTGCTGACGATGTATATCGTCACCGCCTTCGCCCTCAACTACTCCACGCAAAACCTCGGCCTGCCGCGCGAGCTGTTTCTCAACATTGGCCTGCTGGTGGGCGGTCTTAGCTGCCTGACTATCCCCTGCTTCGCCTGGCTGGCAGACCGCTTTGGCCGTCGGCGGATCTATATCACCGGGGCGCTGATCGGCACTTTGAGCGGTTTCCCGTTCTTTATGGCGCTGGAGAGTCAGTCCGTTTTCTGGATCCTGTTCTTCGCCCTGATGCTGGCCAATATCGCCCATGATATGGTGGTCTGCGTCCAGCAGCCGATGTTTACCGAGCTGTTCGGCGCCAGCTATCGCTATAGCGGCGCCGGCGTCGGCTACCAGGTGGCGAGCGTTGTCGGCGGCGGCTTTACCCCGTTTATTGCCGCGGCGCTGGTCACCTTCTCCGGCGGATCGTGGCACAGCGTGGCCCTCTATCTGACCGCAGGATGCCTGCTGTCAGCGCTCACCGCGCTGCTGATGAAAAAGCACCCCGTCGACTGACCCACCAGCGGAGGGCGTAACCCGCGCCCTCCGGTAAGGAGAATACATGTCTCAGTTAACCCTGGCCGACTGCTGGCCTCGCCGTTTTTCCCCCTCCTCGCTGGCGCTGCAGTTTTGCGAGGATCCCACCCAGGCCGAACAGCCGCTGTTTGCTAAAGCCAGCGCCGGCGAGGCCGTCGCCCAGCTCTGGCAGGCGCCGCAGGGATTGGTGGTGCCGGGGAGCTATCGTCAGTTTACGGATCTGCCGGCGGTCAGCGCGCATTTTGCCGCGCGCGGCTGGCCGGTATGGCTTCGCCGCTCCGGCGGCGGTCTGGTGCCCCAGGGGCCGGGCATTATCAACCTTAGCCTCGCCTGGCCGGTGCAGCAGCCGCTCGGCGAAGCCGCCGAACCGATCTATCATTCGCTGTGCGCTGTGCTGCAGCGCACCCTCGCGCGCTTCGGCGTTGCCAGCCACCCCCGGGCGGTGAGCGGTTCCTTTTGCGATGGCCGGTATAATCTTGCCTGCGGAGAAGGCGCGGAGGCGCGCAAGATTGTCGGTACCGCCCAGTACTGGCGGCCGCTGGCGGCGGGCGGCGGCCACGTGGTGCTGGCCCATGCGGTGATCCTTGTTGACGCCGATCTGAGCGCGGCGCATCAGGCGGCGAACGCCTTCGAAGCGCGGCTCGGCAGCGAGCGGGTCTATTGCGCTGACAAGACCGTTACTCTCGCGCAGTTGCTTCCCGGCGAGCGCCATCTGCTGCCCCGCTTTAGCGAGGCGCTGGCGCAAGAGCTGGACGCGGCTCGCTGAAGGTCGCTTTCAGGTAGCGGCTGAAGGTTTCCACCGCGCGCGACACGCGCGGGGTATAGGGCCGGATTACGTACAGCCGATCGGCAAACACCTCCACCGGCTGCCACGCCGGCAGCAGCTCCTGCACCAGCCCGCGGCCAATGGCCTCCCGGGCGCTGAAATCCGGCAACAGCGCCACCCCAAGCCCCGCCAGCACTGCATCACGTAGCGACTCGCTGTTATTGGTGGCGAATGGCCCCTGCACGTTGATGGTCACCCGAGCATCGGGCGACTGACGGGAGGCGAACGTCCACTGCGGGCGCTGTGGCCCACGGGGATAGGTCAGGCACTGGTGGTGGCGCAGATCTTCGGGGGTCTCCGGGCGGCCATGGCGGCGAATATAGTCGGCGGACGCGACGGTAAGCGTCGCGGTGTGACACAGCGGCCAGGCGACGTGGGTATCCGGGAGCGCCTCGCGTCGACAGTGGCGGATGGCGAGATCGAACCCTTCGCTGGCCAGAGAGACCAGCCGGTCGGTGACCTCAAGCTGCAGATGCAGCTGGGGATGCTGATGCAAAAACGGCGCGATTGCCGGGACCAGCTGCTGGCGGGAAAAGGCCACCGGCGCGGTCAGGCGCAGCGTTCCCCGCAGCGGCCCGCCCTCATCGCAGGCGCCGGTGAAAATATCCCGCAGCTGACCAAACGGCTCGTTGAGCTCCGCCACCAGCCGCAGTCCGTCGTCGCTGAGGCTCACGCTGCGGGTGGTGCGATGGACGAGGGTTTTACCGGTCACCCGCTCCAGCTCGCTGATTTTCTGGCTGATAGCCGACTTGCTGATCCCCAGCTTTTCCGCGGCCCGGGTATAGCTTTTTTGTTCTTCCAGCACCGTCAGCCAGTACAGATGGAGCCAGTAACTCTCCGGACGACTCTCGCTCATGTGATTGTTCACCAGTAAAAACAATGTATTCAACTATAGCGGTTTTTGCCGGCGGCGGCATCGGCTAGCATCTTGTTGAGCCCATCATTATTCCCTAACGATAAGGAGCACCTGCATGCCATTACTGACATTTGACCTGATTGAAGGCCGTACGGAACAGGAGGTCAAAACCCTGCTGGATGCCGCCCATCGCGCCGTGCTGCGCGCCTTTGAGGTACCAGAACGCGACCGTTACCAGATTGTTCATGAAAACAAAGCCCACCATATGGTGATTGAAGATACCGGCCTCGGACTGACCCGCACGCGGGATCTGGTGGTGGTGCGGGTCTATACCAGCCCGCGCAGCGAGGCGCAGAAGCAGCGCTTCTTCGCCATTTTGCAGGAGGAGCTGGCGGAACACTGCGGCCTGAGCGGCGATGATCTGATGGTGTCGATGATCAGTAACCAGAAAGGCGACTGGAGCTTTGGCCGCGGGGTCGCGCAGTATCTTACCGGCGATCTGTAATCCGCAGCCCGCTGTACGCCCTTAGCGGCCGGCTGCCGTCGCGATACGCTGCCGCGCCTGCTGCTCGATATTCTCTAGCAACTCCTGGACATCGTCTTCATCAATGTCGAGGAACTGGCCTTCCAGCAGCGCGGCGTGAATATCTTCCCGGGTGACCGAAATACCCAGCGGCACCGCCCTGGATTTGACCTCCTCTGCCGCCAGCGGATGCGGATAACGGCGGCCAACCAGGTTATTAAACACAATAGCCAGCAGCGCCAGCATCAGCGAGTTGAGGAGCACCGGGGTCAGCACAAAGTGATAGCCTTCGCTGTGCACCCCGGCGCCGCCGAGGATCGCCGTCAGGGCCACCGCGCCGCCGGGGGGATGCAGACAGCGCAGAAAATACATCCCGGCGATGGCCAGAGCCGCCGCCAGACCGCAGGCCAACGCCGCATCGGGGACCAGCATACCCACCGTGACGCCGATCAGCGCCGACAGCACGTTGCCGCCGACAATCGACCACGGCTGCGCCAGCGGGCTGCTCGGTACGCCAAACAGGAGTACCGCCGAGGCCCCCATCGGGGCAATAAACCACAGATTAACTTCGCCGAGCAGCCAGTGGCTGAACATGCTGGTCACCGCCAGTCCGGTGCCGGCGCCAATGGATCCCAGCACGATATGCCGGCGGGCCACCGGCAGCGCGTGCGGCTTCAGGCGGCCAAGGAAAATCCGCAGCCGTGAAAATATCCCCGCAGGAATAACACTCAACATCGCTTCATCGCTCAAATCATAGGAATTACTTATATTTTATTTTCTTTTTTTAACCTTAAATTAACAACCCTGTCTTTCGCAGGGGATAGCGCGGGCGGCGATGTCCGACGGCATTGTGCTGTGAATTCTCGCGGGGGCTGATAGAATCCCTTTTCGGTCAGGGGGATACCCCTTTTGCGAATTGAAGGTCATAACCCAGTGAATAATAAAATCTCTTTAGCGAAAGAAGTGGCATGGGCCAGCCAGAATATGCCGCGTACCCTGCGTCAGGTCGCCGCGCTGCCCGACCTCAGCGGCGTGCGTCTGGCCTGCTGTATGCACCTCGACATGAAAATGATCCCGCTGGTGCAGGGGATCCTCGACAAGGGCGCTCAGGTCTTTTTAACCACCTGTAACCCCACCACCGTGCAGGACGACGTGGTGGCCTGGCTGGTGGAGCGCGGCGCCGAGGCCTGCGCGTGGCGCAATATGAGCGATGCCGACTGGCAACAGTCATGGGAAAAAGCGATTGCCTGGCAGCCCACTCACCTGTGCGAGATGGGCGCCGATATCACCACCCTGCTCCACCAGCGCGGCGAGTATGGGAACATCGTGGCGGGTCTGGAAGCCACCGGCTCGGGCGTCAATCGGCTGGGGGATATTCAGCCAGGCTATCCGATCTTTAACTGGGACGATCTGCCGGTCAAAGAGGGGCTGCACAACCGCCATATGGTCGGTCTCACCGCCTGGCACACCTTCTTCCAGACCACTCACCTCACCCTGCATGAGAAAAAAGTGCTGGTGATCGGCTACGGCCTGGTCGGCCAGGGCGTCGCGGCGGCGGCAAAAGCTTTTGGCGGTCAGGTGATGGTGGCGGAGATCGATCCTGCCCGCCGTCTGCAGGCGGCCTACGACGGCTGGCACGTGGTGGACCTCCAGGAGGCAATCGCCTCGGCGGACGTGGTGGCCACGGCGACAGGCGGTAAAAACGTGGTTAATCGCCAGGCGCTGGACCGGGCGAAAGCGGGAGTATTTATCCTTAACGTCGGCCACGTGGCGGAAGAGATCGACGGCGAGTACCTGCGCCAGTACCCCCAGGAAGAGGTGATGCCGTATATCAACGCCTACCGCATGGCCGACAAAACCGTCTATCTGCTGGCCAATGGTTCAATGCTCAATCTGACCGCTGGCTTCGGCGACAGCCTGAACGCCTTTGACGTCACCCTCGCGGTGATGGCCAGCGGCATCCGCCATATTGTCACCGACGGCATGCGCGCCCCGGCGAAGGTTTATCTCCTGCCCCAGGCGGTCTGGCAGCAGGCCCTGTAAACCTGGCGCATCGCCCCCATCGCGGGACGATGCGCTTTACCATCAGGACGACGGCGCGCTATCGGGCAACACAATATTGCTCTGCGCCAGCGTTCCCATCTGGTTGTACATCACGCTGGCGGCATCCAGCAGGTGCATCGCCAGCGCGGCGCCGCTGCCCTCTCCCAGGCGCATGTCCATATCGAGATACGGCCGCAGACCCAGCGCGTCGAGGGCGATCTGCGCTCCTTTCTCCGCCGACAGGTGTGAAGGAATAAGATAAGGGTGCGCCGACGGGGCCATGCGGCAGGCGGCCAGGGCAGAGGCATAGGAGAGGAAGCCATCCAGCACCACCGGCAGGCCACAGGAGGCCGCCCCGAGGATCACCCCGGTCATGCCCACCAGATCGTAACCCCCCACCTTCGCCAGGACATCCAGCCCGTCGGCCGGGTTCGGCTGATTATGGGCTATCGCCTGGCGCACCACCGCCACCTTATGGCCCCGCTGCGCCAGCGGCAGATTGGCCCCACAGCCCACCACCGCGTCAGGGTCGCTGCCCGTCAGGACACTGATCGTCGCTGCGGCCGGGGTGGTATTGGCCATTCCCAATTCGCCGACGCCGAAGGCTTTCACCCCGTCGGCAGCGAGCTGGCGGGTGAGATGCATGCTGGCCAGCAGCACCGTCTCCGCCTGCTGGCGGCTCATCGCCGCCGTCCGGGCGATATTCCCGCTACCGCGGGCCACCTTGAGGTTAATCAGGCCCGGCAGCGGGTCGGCATCGATGCCGACATCCACCACCTGCACCCTGGCCCCGGCCTGCGCCGCCAGCACGCAGACGCCGGTGTTGCCCCGCACCATATTGCCGGCATGAATGGCCGTCACCCCCTGCGGCGAAGGGGTCACGCCTTCATGCCAGACGCCATGGTCGGCGCACATGACCACAATCGCTTTCTCCGCCAGCGCCAGCTGCCCCTGCAAGCCAGGCAGACCGGCCAGCTGCACCGCCAGCGTCTCCAGACGGCCAAGGCTGCCGGGCGGCTTTAACAGGCCATCAATATGCTGCTGAGCGCGCGCCATGCCCGCCACATCGGGCTGCGGAATGGCAGCCAGTAACGCCGAAAGTGTTTCCATTCTGTTCCTCACCGTTGGTGTCAGGCCTTACAGCAGCGCCAGTAAAAAGAGTAATTCGCCCAGCTCAATCGCCGCCCCGAGGGTATCCCCGGTCTGCCCGCCGAGGGTTCGCTTCAGCGCCCATCCCAGACCCCAAATCAGCACCAGGGTGATCAGCGCGGCGCGCAGCCCCTGCAGCCCCATCAGGGCGGTGGCCAGCGCGATCGCCATCGCCATCGTCACCAGCGTCTGCTGCAGGCTAATTTTGCCAATAAACAGATTGCCCAGCCCCTTTTCCCGCGCATAGCGATGACGATACATCAGCAGCACCGCCATCCCGCGACCGACGGCGCAGGCCGCCGCCAGGGCTGCGATGGGGTGGATATCACGCAGCAGCAGCTCGCCAACCACCAGCACTTTCGCCACCAGCACGAAGATCAGCGCCAGCCCGCCGTGGGTACCCAGCCGGCTGTCGCGCATGATCTCCAGCATCCGATCGCGGGTGCGGGCGGAGAAAATGCCGTCGCAGGTATCAGCCAGCCCGTCAAGGTGGAATCCGCCGGTGAGCAGCGCCAGCGCCAGCACGCCGAAAAGCGCCGCCAGCGGGACGCCGCACCACGGCTGCAGGAGGAGCGCCACCGCGCCGGCGATGGCGCCGAGCAGTAAACCGACCAGCGGAAAGGTGACGATACTGCGCTGGTACTGTTCGATCTCCAGGCCCTGAGATAACCGCGCCGGGACCGGCAGGCGGCTGATAAACGAGAGTGCAGCAAAGAATGACTTAATCACGTGAGGTTGACTCCTGTCGGCGAAAGCAGCGGAAGAGTTCTGTCGCGCCCGGTCAGCACCTGAGTTTGTCTTCTGGCGAATCGATCGTCGGAGAGGTGAGAGGTGTTGAGATATCGCCCTGACGCCGCTGCGTCAGATGCCCGGCCAGGATGAGAGAAACCTTTCCGATATCAATACGTTTTTCGCGGGCCAGTATAGCAAAGTGTCGGTGAGGAGAGGCAGTTGCCGGAACAAAGTTTTCGCAGAAAAAAGCAGGGAAGAGAGGGAAACGCGGAACAGCCCGGCGACGCTTAACCCCGCCGGACCGGCAGGGTTTAGCCTTCGACTTTGGCTTCGCCCATCACTTTCAGTTTTTTCGAGATGTCGCGGCGCTCTTTGGACAGCTCGGCATTTTTGATGATGTAATCATCAACGCGATCTTCGTAATCGCTCTTCATGCTGGCGATGATGCCCTGGATGGCTTCCACGCTCATGCCCGGTTTGATGTAGTCGCTGAGGTTGTCCAGCAGCAGAACGCGCTTCTGGTTATCACGGATCTTTTTCTCAACGTCCTGAATTTCACGCTGCAGTTTGTTCTTACGACGGTACAGACGAACAAACTCCAGTACGTCCTGGAAAGAAGGCTTAGTTGTTTCCATTTTTACACCCCTAATAATTGAGATTCGGATTCGTAAAGCGACTGCGTTATAGGGCTAACATAACTGCTAGCAGCCGCTGATGACAATGTTTTTTCCTTTGCGTTTATCATAACCCTAAACGCTGCTGAATCGAAACAACCCATGTGGTTACCCGGTGCATCTGGTGTTTATTTGCGCAATGCGCGGCAGATCAGATGCGAGAGCAGCTCCAGCTGGCGCGCCAGTTCGATTGAGAGCCAAACATAGCCATGGACCGGGGTTTCCGCCAGGCCGTCATCACCCTGCTCTTTCAGCAGCTGGCGCAGTTCGAGGACGATCTCAGTCAGCTTTTCATTGTTGGCGCGCACAGGCTGAGGGTTCCCTTCGTACAGCGCGTGGGCGATGGACAACAGCGTCTGCTGGGTCATCTGCTGCGTCTCCCGCAGGGTGTGCGCATTGAGCATCACGAAGTGACCCGGACGCGTTGCCCACCAGGCGTTGATCTGCAGCTCCAGCATGCAGACGAGGTTGCGGCTGACGGTCTGGATAGCCTCGAAGATCGCCTTCTGGATGTGCGTCTCTTTGCTGGCGGGGGTGATCAGCCCGCGCATTTTAACCACGTCGTTCAGCGCCTGCTGGAGATGCTTTTCCAGCCGAGGTCGATCCACCAGATTTGGCGAGAAGCCGGCCTGGTAGAGGCGGTTAAAGTTGGTGACATAGCTGGCCATCTGGATGCGCCAGTGGATGAACGCCCGCTGCGGCCAGATGCCGGTAAACAGCATCGCCAGCAGCGAGCCGAAGATCACATCGCCGCTTCGCCACAGCGCGGTATGCATATCGCCGGGCGGCGCCCCGACCACCACCGATAGAGTGATGCCGATCAGCAGCGCCTGATAGGGTTTCTTGCCCAGCGCCAGCCAGCCGCAGAGGAACATCGCCGCCGCGCACCAGAGGACCATCAGCGGCAGAGAGATGAGCTCAAGCTTCAGCGCCACCAGCCCCAGCGCCGAACCGAGGATCGTGCCGCCGATACGCTGAAACGCCCGCGGCACGACGTTACCCCAGAAGGAGATCGGCCCCATCACCACCACCAGAGTGATGAGAGGCCAGGTTCCCTCAGGCACGTTCAGCAGCCGCACCAGCAAAAAGGTGAGCACAAAGGCCAGCGCAATCCGCACACCATGCACCACCCGATAATGGCGATACAAGCGGATCTCAAATGGCTTGAGTGATTTATCAGCGCGCACAACCCTCTCCGGCAAAACGAAAAGGCCAATTGTAACTGCTTTTTCGCCCGGAGCATGCCGGGAATGTAAAAAACCTTGTCCGGAACAGGGGTAAACCGCTACGACGCGACGCGCTCAACGGGAACATACATGTCGATATCCCAGTAGCCGTCGTGGTTGCCGTCGTTAAGATAGATCTCAAAGCAGGGCTGGGGGGCGATGTGATACGCCGTGCTCTGCTGCAGGCTGTCGAAAAACTGCATCCACGGGGTGGCGAAGTCGTAATCCACCACCCGCGCGCGGGCGCAGGCGTAATCCCCGCCGGCAATCGCCGCCAGGATCACCCCTTCGCTGTTGGCGGGAATGACATAATCCTCATCCACGGCGACCGCTGTCGCGCAGCGCAGTTTTTCCGCCGGCACTTCCTCCGGGTTATCGTAGTAGACGGCCACCCATTCGCGGGCGGGCACCTGGTGGTTCTCAACCCACATCATCAGTTGCTCAAACCCCTGCTTGACCGTGTGATCCCAGGGCCCGACCAGATGGAAACCGGCGATGGTTTTCTTGCCGAGGGTGGTGATGCTGTAGTTCATCTTGCCTCCTTTGGAGATAAATTGTCGCGGTAGGGATACCCGTTACCGGGTACCCCCGCACAGATCCCGGCGTGCGCTATTCACGCACCGGGCCTCCTGCCTTGGGTGTCTGGCGGTGAACCGCTCCACAGGCCATGGATGCAGAACCCGAACCTTCGGCAGCCATACGGCTGCCAGTCTGTTTGCTTTCGTCCATGTCGTATCATCCTGCTGGCTCCTGCGCCTCAGCGCCCGTCGCCAGAGGTCTGTTACGTATATCCTGAACTTCCGCATCATGGGATAGTTGCCCCGGGACTGAGTGGTAGTTCAGGTATCCCTGAACCACTCTCCTGAGCCATTTTCCCTGTTCGGGGATTGAGTAATGCCAGCGCTTTCGTAGTCCGTCCTTGATCGCTTTCAGTGTCGCCGTCATCCTGTCCCGGCGTGTCTTTCGTATCAGCATGAACCTGCCACTACGATCTTTCCCACTGATATGCGTGAACCCGAGGAAGTTGAACGTTTCTGGTTTACCTTTTCCCCTGCTGGCGCGGTTTTCGGCTGCGAAGCGGCCGAACTCCGTCAGTCGGGTTTTCTTCGGATGTACCGTGAGTCCGAACTCCTTCAGTCTGTGCTGCATGGCTATACGAAAGCATTGAGCGTCGATTCGCTTGTCGAACCCGATGACTATGTCATCTGCGTATCTGACCATGACCACATTGCCTGTGGCATGGCGGCGTCGCCACTGATGCGCCCACAGATCGAAGACATAGTGGAGGTAGATGTTTGCCAGCAGCGGCGAGATAACCGCACCCTGTGGGGTGCCTTCCTCCGATGCCCGCCATTCTCCTTCCTCTGAGGTCCCGGCTGTGAGCCACTTTCGTATGAGCCTGATTACCCTCTGGTCGCCGATTCTGTGTTCTATGAACCTGATTAGCCATTCATGGCTTACCTTGTCGAAGAACTGACTGATATCGGCATCCAGTACCCAGTTTACATTGGTCCGAACCAGCCCTGTGGCCAGTGCGTCCAGCGCATTGTGCTGGCTTCGCCCGGGTCTGAACCCGTATGAAAACCCCATAAAGTCATTTTCGTAGACTGCATTCAGGATCTTAACCAGCGCATACTGGACGATTTTGTCCTCCAGTGAGGCGATGCCGAGCGGGCGCTGTTTTCCATCCGCTTTCGGGATGTAGTGCCGCCTGCCGGGCTGAGCCCTGTAACTACCCTGATGAAGCCTCCGGTGCAGATCTGCTATGTTGACCTTCAGGTTTTCGGCGTAGTCCTTCCACCTGACACCATCAACTCCGGCAGCCGCTTTCCTGCTCAGGGAGAGGAATGCGTTCTCCAGTGCCTCTGCTGTCAGGAGGTGGAACAATGCGGTAAACCGTTCTTTCTTCCGCTGCTTCGCAGCTTCCCGCACGCGTGACAGCCTCTGTGACATACTTTCCCGGCTCTGCGTCCGGCGCATGTGTGGCTGTTCCGCGTTTCCCTTGGCCCCGCTCCTTCGCTCCACTGACTCCGCTCCTTGCGGATTGTTCGCCAGATTCGCAGCTACTATGAGCGAGTCCGACTTCTCCTCTCCGTACATCACCGGCTTCGGCTCCTCGCCTTCCCGGTGCGGGCCATCTCCGGCACTGGCAGATGGTCAGAGGGGAGATCTCCCGGTTCCCGCGTAAAGATCGTATTGACATGCCAGGGTCTCAGACCCCGCCGGGTCCATATGGCACTCGCAGTAACGCACCCTATGATGTTGCCTTCCGTAAACAGTACAACGTCGGCACCCGGGAATTTAATATACATTTCGTGGCTCAATGGCTGGCCTGTCAACACCCCTGTCAACGCTTCGCCCCATACCTCACGGTATACAACGCATGACTCGGGGACCCTGTGGATTGCTGGTCCTTCCATGGTCGGGGACTTTCACCCCTTGATCTTTACCGGTCTCCCGGCGCACACTGCATGAATATACAGTTAATTAACAGGAGATCCCCCTTCAGTATGTGCGCGAATTCACAGAGTCGCCACCACACCGCTGTAAAAACAGGCGCCCCGCCAGCACGAGCGACAGGCGCAAAAAAAACCGCCTGCAAAGAGGCGGTTGGCGTGGTTACAGCTCGTGATGCAGGTAATCGCTCATTCGCGAGAACACTCCGCCTTTATTGATGCTTTCGAGGGTGACCAGCGGATAGTGCCCCACCACCTTGTCGCCGTCATACAGTGAAATCTCGCCAACCCTCTGATTGGCGGCGATCGGCGCCTCAAGATCCTTCTTATCCAGCACATATTTCGCTTTAATGCGCGACACTTCCGCCTTCGGCAGGGCTAACCAGAAATCCTGATCGGTGCCGAGCTTAATCTGCTCTTTATCGCCGTACCAGATACGCTCGGTGCCGACCTTCTGCCCCTTCTGCAGCACCTGCACGGTGTCGAAGTTCTGCTGCCCCCAGTGCAGCAGTTTAGCGGCCTGCTGCTCGCGGCCTTTCGGACTGTCCGCCCCCATCACCACGGCGATCAGCCGGCGCTGGCCATCCACCGCCGAGGCGATCAGGTTGAACCCGGCGCCCGAGGTGTGGCCGGTTTTCAGGCCATCGACGTTCATGGTTTTATCCCACAGCAGACCGTTACGGTTTTGCTGGGTGATCCCGTTCCACGTCAGGCTTTTCTGGCTGTACATGTGGTAGACGTCAGGTTCGCCATGAATAATCGCCCGCGACAGCACCGCCAGGTCATAGGCCGAACTGTGCTGGCCCGGAGCGTCGAGGCCGTGGACGGTTTCGAAATGGGTGTCCCGCAGGTGCAGTTTTTCGACATACTGATTCATCAGGGCGACAAACTGCGGCTGGCCGCCGGCGACATAGTCGGCCAGCGCGACGCAGGCGTCGTTACCGGAGTCGACAATCAGCCCACGGCTGAGGTCGCGAACGCTAACGCGATCCCCTGGCTTTAAGAACATCAGCGATGATCCGTCGAACACCGGGTTGCCCTTCGCCCAGGCGTCTTTACCCACGGTGACGATATCGTCAAAGGTGATACGATGGCTGTCGATGGCGCGATCGACCACGTAGCCGGTCATCAGTTTGGTCAGACTGGCAGGATTACGCTGCTGATGTTCGTTACCCGCGGTCAGGACCTGACCGGTGGTGTAATCCATCAGCACCCAGGAGCCAGCCTGAATGGAAGGCGGCGCGACCGTAGCAGGTAAGTCGACGGCAAATGCGCAGGAAACGCTCGAAGCGAGCAAAGATACAGCAATAAACAAACGGCCTTTCAACGGCATATCCTCTAGATTTACAGATCCGCCGTCCTTTTTACGGAACTTCGCGTTTCATATCAGGGTTTAATTGCAAGAAAATATGACACAGCAGAGGAAGTTGCTTGCCGCGACCCTTCTGATGACCGGGCAAATCGTTTACCATACCGGTCGCACGCCACCACGGATAATGAACAGACTATGCAAGATAGCGTCAACCAGCCCGGATTTTTATTCCACGATTATGAAACCTTCGGCACCAGCCCTTCCCTCGACCGGCCGGCGCAGTTCGCCGCCATCCGCACCGACGCGGAGCTGAATGTGCTCGGCGAGCCCGAAGTGTTTTACTGCAAACCCGCTGACGATTACCTGCCGCAGCCGCAGGCGGTGATGATCACCGGGATCACGCCGCAGGAAGCGCTGGCCAAAGGGGATAATGAGGCCACATTTGCCCGCCGCATCCACGATCTGTTCACGGTGCCGCAAACCTGTATCGTCGGCTATAACAACGTGCGCTTTGATGACGAAGTGACGCGGAATATCTTCTATCGCAACTTCTATGACCCTTATGCCTGGAGCTGGCAGCACGATAACTCGCGCTGGGATCTGCTCGACGTGATGCGCGCCTGCTATGCCCTGCGTCCGGAAGGGATCGCCTGGCCAGAGAATGACGAAGGGTTGCCGAGCTTCCGGCTTGAACATCTGACCGTCGCCAACGGTATTGAACACCAGAACGCCCATGACGCGATGGCCGACGTATACGCCACCATCGCCATGGCGAAACTGGTGAAAACCCGGCAGCCGCGGCTGTTTGATTATCTCTACAGCCACCGCAATAAGCGCAAGCTGGCGACGCTTATCGACGTGCCGCAGATGAAGCCCCTGGTGCATGTCTCCGGCATGTTTGGCGCAGCGCGCGGCAACACCAGCCTGGTGGCGCCCCTGGCCTGGCATCCGGAAAACCGCAATGCGGTGATTATGGTCGATCTGGCGGGCGATATGGCGCCGCTGCTGGAACTGGATGCCGATGCCCTGCGCGAGCGGCTTTACACCCCGCGCGCCGAGCTTGGCGATCTGCCGGCGGCGCCGATCAAGCTGGTGCATCTCAATAAATGTCCGGTGCTGGCTCAGGCCAATACCCTGCGCCCGCAGGATGCCGACCGGCTGGGGATCTCCATTCAGCGCTGTCTGGAGAATGCCCAGCTGCTGCGGGCGAATCCGCAGGTGCGGGAGAAAGTGGTGGCGGTCTATGCCGAAGCCGAGCCGTTCGTGCCGTCCGAAAACGTCGACGCCCAGCTGTACAATGGGTTCTTTAGCGATGCCGACCGCGCGGCGATGAAAATCGTGCTGGAAACCGAACCGCGCAATCTGCCGGCGCTGGATATTACCTTCGCCGATAAGCGTATCGAACGCCTGCTGTTTAACTACCGGGCGCGCAACTTCCCCGGCACGCTCGATGAACATGAGCAGCAGCGCTGGTTAGAGCACCGTCGTCAGGTGTTTACGCCAGAGTTTTTGCAAGCCTATGCCGATGAGCTGCAGATGCTGTATCAGCAGTATGCGGATGATAAAGAGAAGCTGGCGCAACTGAAGGCGCTGTGGCAGTACGTGCAGGATATTGTCTGATTGGCTGAAATTCCCGGGTTGCGGCTAACGCCTTACCCGGGCTACAAACTCAGTTGGGTGTCCAACTTTTGGGGGGCAGTCCAGCAGAGCCGCCGGGCATTGCGTCCCCAGTTCGTGCTTACCTTTTTGCCCGGTGGCGGCTTCGCCTTACCGGGCCTGGGCGCTGGTACCAGAGTAGCCCGGGTAAGACGCCTCGCGTCGCACCCGGGAACGTTGCTTAGCTTTTCGCGCGGCTGGCGATGATTTCATCCGCCACATTACGCGGCGCTTCCGTGTAATGGTGGAACTCCATGCTGTAGGTTGCCCGTCCCTGAGACATCGAGCGCAGCGTGGTGGAATAACCAAACATCTCCGCCAGCGGCACGTCGGCGCGGATGATCTGGCTGCCGAAGCGCTCTTCCATCCCCTGCACCATCCCGCGACGGGAAGAGAGATCGCCCATAATATTCCCGGCGTACTCTTCCGGCGTCTCCACCTCGACGTGCATCACCGGCTCAAGGATCACCGGATCCGCTTTGCACGCGCCTTCCCGGAAGCCAAAGATCGCCGCCATGCGGAACGCCATCTCCGAGGAGTCCACGTCGTGGTACGATCCAAAGGTCAGGGTCGCTTTCACGTCAACCACCGGATAGCCCGCCAGCACGCCGGTGCCCATCGCTTCACGCAGCCCTTTCTCCACGGAAGGGATGTACTCGCGCGGCACCACGCCGCCTTTGGTGGCGTCCTCGAAGACAAAACCGCTGCCCGGCGCCAGCGGCTCCAGGGTCAGTACGACGTGACCATACTGCCCTTTGCCGCCGGACTGGCGCACAAATTTGCCTTCCACGTCCGTCACTTTCTTGCGCAGGGTTTCGCGGTAGGTGACCTGCGGACGGCCAATGTTGGCCTCGACGCCAAACTCGCGCTTCATCCGGTCGACAATGATCTCCAGATGCAGCTCACCCATGCCGGAGATAATCGTCTGGCCGGACTCTTCATCGGTATGCAGACGGAACGACGGATCTTCCGCCGCCAGCCGCTGCAGCGCGATGCCCATTTTCTCCTGGTCCGCTTTGGTCTTCGGCTCAATCGCCAGCGAAATCACCGGCTCCGGAAACTCCATCCGTTCGAGGGTAATCACCGCATCCGGATCGCATAACGTATCGCCGGTGGTCACATCCTTCAGACCGACGCAGGCCGCGATATCCCCGGCGTGCAGTTCGTCAACTTCGTGACGGTCGTTGGCCTGCATCAGCACGATACGCCCGATGCGCTCTTTCTTACCCTTCACCGGGTTCCACACCGCATCGCCTTTCTTCAGCGTCCCGGAGTAGACGCGGATAAAGGTCAGCTGGCCGACGTAGGGGTCGGTCATCAGTTTGAACGCCAGCGCCGACAACGGCTCATCGTCGCTCGGATGGCGTTCCGCCGGCTGGCCTTGCTCATCGACGCCCTGTATCGCCGGAATATCCAGCGGCGATGGCATCAGCTCCACCACCGCATCGAGCATGCGCTGCACGCCTTTGTTTTTAAAGGCGCTCCCGCAGAGCACCGCCTGGATCTCCCCCTTCACCGTGCGCTGGCGCAGGCCGGCGACGATCTCCGCCTCGTCCAGCTCACCGGTTTCCAGGTATTTATCCATCAGCTCATCGCTGGCTTCCGCCGCCGCCGAGACCATTTTCTCCCGCCACTGCTGCGCCGTCGCCAACAGCTCGTCAGGGACTGGCCCATAGCTGAAGGTCATGCCCTGGGTGGCGTCATCCCACAGGATGGCGCGCATTTTCACCAGGTCGACGACGCCGGTGAAATGCTCTTCAGCGCCAATGGGGATCACAATCGGCACCGGGTTAGCCTTCAGGCGGTCGATCATCATCTGCACCACGCGGAAGAAATCCGCCCCGGGGCGGTCCATCTTGTTGACGAAGGCCAGCCGCGGAACGTGGTATTTATTCGCCTGGCGCCAGACGGTCTCCGACTGGGGCTGCACTCCGCCGACGGAGTCGTACACCATCACCGCGCCGTCGAGCACGCGCATAGAACGTTCCACCTCAATGGTGAAATCCACGTGCCCCGGGGTGTCGATGATATTGATCCGGTGCGGCTCGAAGCTGCGGTCCATCCCCGGCCAGAAGCAGCTTACCGCCGCCGAGGTAATGGTGATCCCGCGCTCCTGCTCCTGGGCCATCCAGTCGGTGGTTGCCGCGCCATCGTGTACTTCACCCAGCTTATGGCTCATCCCGGTATAAAACAGGATGCGCTCGGTGGTGGTGGTTTTACCGGCATCGATATGCGCGGAGATACCGATGTTGCGATAACGTTCGAGAGGGATGGGTCGGGGCATGATGCGTCCTTAGTCGTTTTGACGGTCAGTCTGCGGTCGAAATGATCCGCAGTTCATTTAACTGCGTCTATCTTAGTACAACTGTACGAGTATATTCGAACTATTTTTGCTATCATTACGATTGGGCAGGTTGCGGCGGCGCGCGTGGTATCAGAACCGGAGTTTGGGTATAGTAGCCGCCAGCCGCCGATATGGGCTGCGGCTACCATGCGCCGCGCCACCGCCGACACAGGATTATTATGATCGCCAATCACCCCGAACGAGAACAAATTCGCCTGGAAAATGTCCTTTCCGCGCTCGGAAACCCGCTGCGACTGGAGATCATTCGTACGCTGGCCGACGGCAGCGAGCTGAGCTGCAACGCCCTGCGCCAGGAGGAGGTGGCCAAGTCCACCATGACCCACCACTGGCGCGTCCTGCGCGACAGCGGTGTTATCTGGCAACGGCCTCAGGGACGGGAGAACATGATTTCGCTGCGCCGGGAAGATCTGGACGCCCGTTTTCCCGGCCTGCTGGATACGCTGCTGAAAGTTATGGTGCAGGCAGGATAAGCTCTTCTGCCGGGTGGCGCTTCGCTTACCCGGCCTACATAACCATTAAATTTCAGAAGGTTAACCATCACCGTAGGCCCGCGCAAGCGCAGCGCCGCCGGGCAAAAGATATCGCACCGAGCCAAACGAAAAAAAGCCGGAGGTTTCCCTCCGGCTTTTCTCAATCACATCACGCTACGCCTTACGCCACGTCTTCGTACTGCGGCACCGGGTTGCGGAAGCTTTTGGTCACGCAGGCCAGGTAGACCAGACCGATACCGGCCCAGATCAGGCCCAGAATCATCGAGCTCTCTTCCAGGTTGACCCACAGCGCGCCAACGGTCAGGGCGCCGCACATCGGCAGGAACAGATACTGGAAGTGGTCTTTCAGCGTCTTGTTGCGTTTCTCACGGATCCAGAACTGGGAAATCACCGACAGGTTAACGAAGGTAAACGCCACCAGCGCACCAAAGTTAATCAGCGCCGTCGCCATCACCAGGTCGAAGTTAATCGCCAGCAGCGCAATCGCGCCGACCAGGATGATGTTCATCGCCGGAGTGCGCCAGGTCGGGTGCACGTAGCCGAAGAAGCTTTTCGGGAACACGCCGTCGCGGCCCATCACGTACATCAGACGCGCCACGCCAGCGTGCGCCGCCATACCGGACGCCAGTACGGTGATGGTGGAGAAGATCAGCGCGCCAACCTGGAAGGCTTTACCTGCCACGTAGAGCATAATTTCCGGCTGTGACGCATCCGGATCTTTAAAGCGCGAGATATCCGGGAAGTACAGCTGCAGGAAGTAGGTGGCAAAGATGAAGATCAGGCCGCCGATCAGCGCGGTCAGGAAGATCGCGCGCGGAATGACGCGCTCTGCATCTTTGGTCTCTTCAGACAGGTTGCTGATGCCGTCGAAACCGGTAAACGAGAAGCACAGGATCGTCGCCCCGGTAATCATCGGGATCACGTGCGCGTCACCGGACCAGAACGGACGGCTGCTGGCCAGCGTACCGGCGCCCTCGCCTTCAAACACGCCATAAATCACCATGCCGAGGATAACGGCAATCAGCACCACCTGCAGCACCACGATCACGGTGTTGAAGTTGGCCACGGATTTAATGCTGCGCAGGTTAAAGGCGGTCATAAAGGCGACCAGCGCGATAACAAACACCCACGACGGAATCGAAGGCACCAGCGCTTCAAAATAGATTTTCGCCAGCAGAATGTTGATCATCGGCGCGAACAGGTAGTCGAGCAGCGAGGACCAACCCACCATAAAGCCAACGGTCGGGCTGATGGATTTCTGCGCATAGGTATACGCCGAGCCGGCAGAAGGGTAACGACGTACCAGCTTGCCATAGCTCAGGGCAGTAAACAGGATAGCGATTAACGCAAAGGCGTAGGCCGTCGGCACGTGACCGTCGGTCATACCAGAGACGATACCAAACGTATCGAACAGCGTCATCGGCTGCATATAGGCCAGGCCCATCATTACAACCGGAACTAACGTAAGCGTTTTACGTAATTCCACGCGAGAGGTATTTGGAGTAGCGTTATGCGACATAGTTATCCCCTTTTACGGTGAACGCCAGCGCGTAAGCAAAAAATTGCCCCATTTCTTTCTATTCCTCAGCGACAACGACTGTCGGTTTTTAGTAAATATCTATCCGGTACGAAGCCCGGCCTCTTGGTATTGAATGATGTGTCTTTCGACCAAAAAAATAACCGACACTTTAAAAAAAAGCGTCGGCTAGTCTCTGGTTTTCAGGCCGCATATTTTGCAACAAATTCAACGGCGTTGACAAGATGTTATGAAGTTCATTGCGTAAGCATAATTTTTAACGTGCTAATATCTATACGGTTTCCGTATGATAAATTGTAAAAATAGCACTATTTGCTAATAGCGTTTCCCGCCACCATTTGCCAGCCAATCCGCAGGTGGCGTCATTCCAGGCGATCCACGCGCGTTGACGAGGCGATAGCCCGCGCACGGTCATGCAGACCAGCTCGCCGCTGTCCAGCAGACCCTGCACCTGATAGCGCGGCAGGCACCCCCAGCCCAGCCCCAGGCGCAGCAGCGCCAGCTGCCCCGCGGCGTCACACACCGTCAGGGTCTCCTGATCGCTGAGTAGCGCCCCGCCCTCGCCGGTGGCCACCGCCCGGTAACGGCGCAGGGTTCGCCAGCTTAGCGGTGCGCGGTGTCGCGCCAGCGGATGCTGTGGGGCAACGACCAGCAGCAGCTCCAGCTCGCCGAGGGGGAGATAGTCATAACCGCTCAGCGGCGGCGGTTCGCCGAGCGCCCCCAGCAGCAGATCGGCCTGCCCGTCAGTCAGCGGCCGCCAGTCCAGCAGGGAGGGGTTCAGCGTAAAGTGCAGCCGGGTCAGCGGCTGTTGTTGATAAAATGCCGCGATTGGCGGCGAGAGCAGCGCCACAGGAAAGGTGCTGTCCACCGCCAGACGAAGGCTATTCTCCCACCCCTGCTGCAGCTTAACCGCCCGGATCTCCAGTTCGCGGGCGATATGCAGCACCTCCCGCCCTTTCTCCAGCAGCATCTGTCCGCTGGGGGTAAAGCGCGCGCGATGGCCGCTGCGGTCGAGCAGCTGAATATTGAGATCGCTTTCCAGGCGGTGAATGGTGTAGCTCAGCGCCGAGGGCGTTTTAAAGAGCTTTGCCGACGCGGCGGCAAAGCTCCCCTCTTTTTCCAGGGCATCCAGGATCACGAGGACATCCAGCAGTGGTTTCATCGCTACCCCCTTACGGTATGCGAATCACCGCTGGCGGATCACTCCATCGGCATCACCAGCGGATCGGGGTACTGGTACTCAAACCCCAGCTCATTGCAGATACGATTGCCATCTACAATCTTACCCTGGCCGCCGTCCGGGCTGTCGCTGAACACCGGCGGCGGCAGACCGAGCTCGCGGGCCATCTGCGGATAAAAGAGGCCGCGCGCCGGATGGCGGGGCGCACATAGATTATAGATGTGCCCGCCCTTCGGGGCCTGCAGCAGCAGTTCGATAGCGGCCACCACATCCTGCAAATGCACCAGATTGACCACGTGCTGGCCATCCGGCGCCGACTTGCCGGCGAAAAAACGTCCCGGATGGCGGGAAGGCCCCACCAGCCCGGCCAGGCGCAGAATATCCACCGACGTCCCCGGCAGGTTGTGCAGCCAGTCCTCCAGCTCCTTGAGCACCTGTCCGCTTGCGGTTTGCGGCAGACGCGGGGAATTCTCCTTCACTGTACCGTTGACGTTGCCATACACCGAGGTGGAGCTGGTGAAGACGATCCGCGGAATATGGTAAGCCAGCGCGGTATCGACGATCTCCTGCACCGCCTGTAGATAAAACCCTTCCCCTGCCCCGGTACGCCGGGCCGGCAGGGTGATCACCAGCGCATCGACGTTCATCAGCGCGTCGAGGTCCTCGGTATCACAGACCAGCTGCGGCTCCAGGCGCAGCGGATAGCTGTCGATCCCGCACATCCGCGCCGCCTCCACGCCATCCTGCGTAGTTTTACTGCCGGTAACCTGCCAGCCTCGCGCCGTCAACGACAGCGCCAGCGGCATCCCCAGCCATCCCAAACCGACTATCGCGACCTTTTTCATCCTAGGCTCCTGACTCTTTCGCTGTGCTGATTACAGGCTACGCCAGCCAGCGGCAACTGACAATTTCTTCGCTCAATATGAAATGAATTAATGATAGAAAAAAGCCCTTGCTTTCTGCGGCGGAAGTGGTTTAGGTTAAAGGACATCAAATGCATAGTCATTCACAGAGAATTTTTATGAACCGCGTTCAATTTAAACACCACCATCATCACCATCATCCTGACTAGTCTTTCAGGCGATGTGTGCTGGAAGACGTTTGGATCTTCCAGTGGTGCATGAACGCGCAGAGAGCCCCCGGAAGATTCACTTCCGGGGGCTTTTTTTTGGACCAAATTCGGACAGATTCAGACAGGTATTCAGAGGAAAAGAACAATGTTAGACAACACCCGTTTACGCATAGCTATTCAGAAATCAGGCCGTTTAAGCGAAGATTCACGCGAATTACTCAGCCGCTGCGGCATTAAAGTCAATTTGCACACCCAGCGTCTGATTGCGCTGGCGGAAAATATGCCAATCGATATTCTGCGCGTGCGTGATGACGATATCCCGGGCCTGGTGATGGACGGTGTTGTCGACCTCGGCATTATCGGCGAAAACGTGCTGGAAGAAGAGCTGCTCAGCCGCCGCGCCCAGGGCGAAGACCCGCGCTACTTCACCCTGCGCCGTCTCGACTTCGGCGGCTGCCGCCTGTCGCTGGCGACTCCGGTGGATGAAGCCTGGAACGGCCCGGCGGCGCTGGACGGCAAACGTATCGCCACCTCTTACCCGCACCTGCTGAAGCGCTACCTCGATCAAAAAGGTATCTCCTTTAAATCCTGTCTGCTGAACGGCTCCGTGGAAGTGGCGCCGCGCGCCGGCCTCGCCGACGCTATCTGCGACCTCGTCTCCACCGGCGCCACCCTGGAAGCCAACGGCCTGCGCGAAGTGGAAGTGATCTACCGCTCCAAAGCCTGTCTGATCCAGCGCGACGGCGAAATGGCCGACGCCAAACAGCAGCTGATTGACCGCCTGCTGACCCGTATTCAGGGCGTGATTCAGGCCCGCGAGTCGAAATACATCATGATGCACGCCCCGACCGAACGCCTGGAAGAAGTGGTTGCCCCTGCTGCCGGGCGCCGAGCGGCCGACTATTCTGCCGCTGGCAGGCGACAAGCAGCGCGTGGCGATGCACATGGTCAGCAGCGAAACCCTGTTCTGGGAGACCATGGAAAAACTGAAGGCGCTGGGCGCCAGCTCCATTCTGGTGCTGCCGATTGAGAAAATGATGGAGTAATCGGCCAGCCGGTCACAGGACACACAGGGGAATACAATCATGAGCTTCAACACAATCATCGACTGGAACGGCTGTAGCGCAGACCAACAACAGCAACTCTTAACGCGCCCGGCAATTTCCGCCTCCGACAGCATCAGTAAAACGGTGACGGAGATCCTGAATAACGTCAAAGCCAACGGCGACGCGGCGCTGCGCGAATACAGCGCGAAGTTTGATAAAACCACCGTCGCCGCGCTGCAGGTGAGCGAGGCGGAGATCGCCGCCGCCGGCGAGCGCCTCAGCGATGAGCTGAAGCAGGCGATGGCGTTGGCGGTGAAAAACATCGAGACCTTCCACAACGCGCAACAGCTGCAGGCGGTGGATGTCGAAACGCTGCCGGGGGTGCGCTGCCAGCAGGTCACCCGCCCTATCGCCTCCGTCGGACTGTACATTCCCGGCGGCTCAGCGCCGCTGTTCTCCACGGTGCTGATGCTGGCGACGCCGGCGCGCATCGCCGGCTGTCAGCAGGTGGTGCTCTGCTCGCCGCCGCCGATTGCCGATGAGATCCTCTATGCCGCACAGCTGTGCGGCGTAAAAACCATCTTTAACGTCGGCGGCGCCCAGGCCATCGCCGCCCTCGCCCTCGGTACCGAGTCGGTGCCGAAGGTGGATAAAATCTTTGGCCCGGGCAACGCTTACGTCACGGAAGCCAAACGCCAGGTCAGCCAGCGTCTGGACGGCGCAGCCATCGACATGCCGGCCGGCCCGTCGGAAGTGCTGGTGATCGCCGACAGCGGCGCCAACCCGGACTTTGTCGCCTCCGACCTGCTATCGCAGGCGGAACACGGCCCGGACTCGCAGGTGATCCTCCTGACCCCGGACGCCGACATGGGCAGCCGCGTCGCCGAAGCCGTGGAGCGCCAGCTGGCCGCCCTGCCGCGCGCGGAAACCGCCCGCGTGGCGCTCTCCGCCAGCCGGATCATCGTGGCCCGCGATCTGGCGCAGTGCGTGGCTATCTCCAACCTGTACGGCCCGGAGCACCTGATCATTCAGACCCGTCAGGCCCGCGAGCTGGTGGACAGCATCACCAGCGCCGGTTCCGTTTTTCTTGGCGACTGGTCACCGGAATCCGCGGGCGACTACGCCTCGGGCACCAACCACGTCCTGCCGACCTATGGTTACACCGCCACCTGCTCAAGCCTCGGCCTGGCCGACTTCCAGAAGCGGATGACCGTGCAGGAGCTGTCGCGCGACGGCTTTGCCGCCCTCGCCTCAACGATTGAGATCCTGGCCGCCGCCGAGCGCCTTGACGCCCACAAAAACGCCGTAACGCTGCGCGTTGCCGCCCTGAAGGAGCAAGCATGAGCATTGAAGATTTAGCCCGCGCCAACGTCCGCGCGCTGACCCCGTATCAATCCGCTCGCCGGCTGGGCGGCAAAGGCGACGTCTGGCTCAACGCCAACGAATTCCCTACCGCCGTAGCCTTCCAGCTTACCGAACAGACGCTGAACCGCTATCCGGAGCCGCAGCCGAAGGCCGTGATTGAGAGCTACGCCCGCTACGCCGAGGTTAAACCGGAGCAGGTGCTGGTCAGCCGCGGCGCCGACGAAGGCATCGAGCTGCTGATCCGCGCCTTCTGTGAGCCCGGCGAAGACGCGGTGCTCTACTGCCCGCCGACCTACGGCATGTACAGCGTCAGCGCCGAGACCATCGGCGTCGAATGCCGCACTGTGCCGACGCTGGCCGACTGGCAGCTCGACCTGCCGGGCATCGAAGCGCGGCTGGACGGCGTGAAGGTGGTCTTCGTCTGCAGCCCGAACAACCCGACCGGGCAGATTATCGACCCGCAGTCGATGCGCGATCTGCTGGAGATGACCCGCGGCAAAGCCATCGTGGTGGCCGACGAAGCCTATATTGAATTCTGCCCGCAGGCGACGCTGGCCGGCTGGCTCAGCGACTATCCGCACCTGGTGGTGCTGCGCACGCTGTCCAAAGCCTTCGCCCTCGCCGGCCTGCGCTGCGGCTTCACCCTCGCCAACGCCGAGGTGATTAACGTGCTGCTGAAAGTGATCGCCCCGTACCCGCTCTCCACGCCGGTGGCCGATATCGCCGCCCAGGCCCTGAGCCCGGAGGGGATCGCCGCGATGCGCCAGCGCGTGGCGCAGATCCTTGACGAGCGGCGCTACCTGGTGGAACAGCTGCGCGGCATCGCCTGCGTGGAGCAGGTCTTCGATTCCGAGACCAACTATGTGCTGGCGCGGATAACCGCCTCCAGCGCAGTGTTTAAATCTTTGTGGGATCAGGGCATTATCTTACGTGACCAGAATAAACAACCTTCATTAAGCGGCTGTTTGCGTATCACTATCGGTACCCGTGCCGAGAGCCAGCGCGTGATTGACGCCTTGACTGCGGAGAATGTATGACCCAGAAGTATCTCTTTATTGACCGTGACGGCACCCTGATTTCCGAACCGCCGGAGGATTTTCAGGTGGACCGGTTCGACAAGCTGGCGTTTGAGCCGCAGGTGATCCCGGCGCTGCTGAAGCTGCAGCAGGAAGGCTATAAGCTGGTGATGATCACCAATCAGGATGGCCTGGGAACCGACAGTCTGCCGCAGGAAGCGTTTGATGGCCCGCACAACCTGATGATGCAGATCTTCGCCTCGCAGGGCGTTAACTTTGAAGAGGTGCTGATTTGTCCGCACTTCCCGGGCGACAACTGCGCCTGCCGCAAGCCAAAAACGCAGCTGGTGCTGCCGTGGCTGGAAGAGGGCGTGCTGGATAAAGCCCACAGCTATGTGATTGGCGACCGGGCCACCGACCTTGAGCTGGCGGATAACATGGGAATTACCGGTCTGCGCTATGACCGCGAGACCCTGGACTGGCCGACCATCTGCGAGCAGCTGACCCGCCGCGACCGCTATGCCCATGTCGAGCGCATCACCAAAGAGACCCAGGTGGATGTGAAAGTGTGGCTGGACCGCGAAGGCGGCAGCAAGATCCACACTGGCGTCGGCTTTTTTGACCATATGCTCGACCAAATCGCCACCCACGGCGGCTTCCGCATGGAGGTTAACGTCGGCGGCGATCTGTACATCGACGATCACCACACGGTGGAAGATACCGGACTGGCCCTCGGCGAAGCCCTGAAGCTGGCCCTTGGCGACAAGCGCGGCATCAACCGCTTCGGCTTCGTGCTGCCGATGGACGAGTGTCTTGCCCGCTGCGCGCTGGATATCTCCGGCCGTCCGCACCTGGAGTATAAGGCGGACTTCACCTATCAGCGCGTCGGCGATCTGAGCACCGAGATGGTGGAACACTTCTTCCGCTCGCTCTCCTACACCATGGCGGTGACCCTGCACCTGAAAACCAAGGGCAAGAACGATCACCACCGCGTGGAGAGCCTGTTCAAAGCCTTTGGCCGTACGCTGCGCCAGGCGATCCGCGTCCAGGGCGATGCCCTGCCGTCTTCCAAAGGGGTGCTGTAATGAATGTGGTGATCCTTGATACCGGCTGCGCCAACCTCAATTCGGTGAAATCGGCGATTGGCCGCCACGGCTATGAGCCGGTGGTCAGCCGCGATCCGGAAGTGGTATTGCGTGCCGATAAACTGTTTCTTCCCGGCGTCGGCACCGCCCAGGCGGCGATGGATCAGCTGCGCGACCGGGAGCTGATCGACCTGATCAAAGCCTGTACCCAGCCGGTGCTGGGGATTTGCCTGGGCATGCAGCTGCTCGGCAAGCGCAGCGAGGAGAACAACGGCGTCGATCTGCTGGGCATTATCGAAGAAGAGGTGCCGGAGATGACCGACCACGGTCTGCCATTGCCGCACATGGGCTGGAACCGGGTGTATGCCAAAGCTGGCGATCGGCTGTTCCGCGGCATTGAAGAAGGCGCGTATTTCTACTTCGTGCACAGCTACGCCATGCCGGTCAACCCGTACACCATCGCCCAGTGCAATTACGGCGAGGCGTTCACCGCCGCGGTGCAGAAAGATAACTTCTTTGGCGTGCAGTTTCACCCGGAGCGCTCCGGGAGCGCCGGGGCGCAGCTGCTGAAAAACTTCCTGGAGATGTGATGATTATTCCTGCTTTAGATTTAATCGACGGCACCGTCGTTCGTCTCCATCAGGGCGATTACGGCCAGCAGCGCGACTATGGCAGCGATCCGCTGCCGCGCCTGCAGGCCTATGCCGCTCAGGGAGCGGAAGTCCTGCACCTGGTCGATCTGACCGGGGCGAAGGATCCGGCGAAGCGCCAGATCCCGCTGCTGAAATCGCTGGTCGCCGGGGTTGACGTCCCGGTACAGGTTGGCGGCGGTGTGCGGACCGAAGCGGATGTCGCGGCCCTGCTTGAGGCCGGCGTCGCCCGCGTGGTGGTCGGCTCCACCGCGGTGAAATCCCCGGAGGAAGTGAAAGGCTGGTTCAAACGCTTTGGCCCAGAACGGCTGGTGCTGGCCCTCGACGTGCGTATCGACGCCGACGGCAATAAGCAGGTGGCGGTCAGCGGCTGGCAGGAAAACTCCGGCGTGACGCTGGAGGAGCTGGTGGAAAGTTATCTGCCGGTCGGCCTGCAGCACGTGCTGTGCACCGATATCTCCCGCGACGGCACGCTGGCAGGCTCTAACGTCTCGCTGTACGAGGAAGTCTGCGCCCGCTACCCGCAGGTGGCGTTTCAGTCATCCGGCGGCATCGGCGATCTCAATGATATTGCCGCCCTGCGCGGCACCGGGGTGCGCGGCGTGATTGTCGGTCGCGCGCTGCTGGAAGGTAAATTCAACGTAACGGAGGCCATTCAATGCTGGCAAAACGGATAATCCCCTGCCTCGACGTCCGCGACGGCCAGGTAGTGAAAGGCGTGCAGTTCCGTAATCACGAGATCATTGGCGACATCGTCCCGCTGGCCAAGCGCTATGCCGACGAAGGGGCCGACGAACTGGTGTTCTATGATATCACCGCCTCCAGCGACGGTCGGGTGGTCGACAAGAGCTGGGTGTCGCGGGTAGCGGAAGTAATCGATATTCCTTTCTGCGTGGCGGGCGGGATCAAGTCGCTGGAAGACGCGGCGCAGATCCTCTCCTTCGGCGCCGATAAGATCTCGATTAACTCCCCTGCTCTCGCCGACCCGACGCTGATCACCCGCCTTGCCGACCGCTTTGGCGTGCAGTGTATCGTGGTGGGGATTGATACCTGGTTTGATGCAGAGACCGGCAAGTATCACGTCAACCAGTATACCGGCGACGAGAGCCGCACCCGGGTGACGCAGTGGGAAACCCTCGACTGGGTGGAGGAAGTGCAGAAGCGCGGCGCAGGCGAGATCGTTCTCAATATGATGAACCAGGACGGGGTACGCAACGGCTACGACCTGAAGCAGCTGGCGAAGGTTCGCGCGGTGTGCCACGTCCCGCTGATTGCCTCCGGCGGCGCGGGCACTATGGAACACTTCCTCGAAGCCTTCCGCGACGCCGACGTTGACGGCGCGCTGGCGGCCTCGGTATTCCACAAACAGATTATTAATATTGGCGAACTGAAAGCGTACCTGGCGGCACAGGGCGTGGAGATAAGGGTATGTTGACTGAACAGCTGGACTGGGAAAAAACGGACGGCATGATGCCGGCCATCGTGCAGCACGCCGTATCCGGCGAAGTGCTGATGCACGGCTACATGAACAAGGAGGCGCTGGAGAAAACCGAAGCCACCGGCAAGGTCACCTTTTACTCGCGCACCAAGCAGCGGCTGTGGACCAAGGGTGAAACCTCGGGCCATGTCCTCAATGTAGTGAGCATCACGCCGGACTGTGACAACGATACGCTGCTGGTGCTGGTAAACCCGATCGGGCCGACCTGCCACAAAGGCACCACCAGCTGCTTCGGCGAAACCGGCCACCAGTGGCTGTTCCTCTATCAGCTGGAGCAGCTGCTGGCCGAGCGTAAACACGCCGACCCGGAGAGCTCCTATACGGCGAAGCTGTATGCCAGCGGCACCAAGCGTATTGCGCAGAAAGTGGGGGAAGAAGGCGTGGAGACCGCGCTGGCCGCCACCGTGAACGACCGCTTCGAGCTAAAGAATGAGGCGTCGGACCTGATGTATCACCTGCTGGTGCTGCTGCAGGACCAGGGGCTGGATCTCGGGGAAGTGATTGATAATTTAAGAGCACGGCATAGGTAATATAAGACATGGCGGTTATAAAACCGCCATTAATTACTCTTTCTAAATGAACCCTTCACGCAGCCCTCGAAATACTCCCCCAATATCCTTTACAACCTAATATTTGAGATGTGAATTGGATTCACATGACAGATGTAGTTTGTTAGAATGCTGCCGCCTTTAACATCCAATTGGAACGCTAGCGGAGTATATAATGCCAAGTTCAGGCCCATTATGGCAACTAATGAAATATGGGTTAGTTGGGATAGTCAATACACTAATTACGGCAGTTGTAATTTTCCTGCTAATGCATTTGGGTCTTGGCATTTATCTGTCCAATGCGATGGGTTATGTTGTAGGTATTGTTTTCAGCTTCATAGCAAACACAATATTTACATTTACGCAACCAATTAGCATCAATAGACTAATAAAATTTTTATGTGTTTGCTTCATTTGTTATGTGGCAAATATCATTGTCATAAAAATATTTTTCGTTTTTATGCCAGAAAAAATATATTCAGCACAAATCCTTGGGATGTTCACATACACTATCACAGGTTTTATTTTAAACAAGTTCTGGGCGATGAAATGACAACCTCAACTGATATAAAAAGCACTCCTTCTTTAGCTATTGTGGTACCTTGCTATAATGAACAAGAGGCTTTTCCTTTCTGTCTCGAAAAGCTTTCGAATGTACTAAATTCATTGATAGCCAGAAATAAAATTAACAACAATAGTTATCTTTTGTTTGTCGATGATGGTAGTCGTGACAATACTTGGGCACAAATTAAAGATGCCTCGACCGCTTATCACTATGTGCGAGGAATAAAATTATCAAGAAATAAAGGACATCAAATTGCCTTAATGGCAGGGTTACGCTCGGTCGATACAGACGTAACCATTAGCATCGATGCGGATCTACAAGATGATGTAAATTGCATCGAAAAAATGATTGACGCTTACAGCCAGGGATATGACATAGTATACGGCGTAAGATGTAATCGAGACAGTGACACTTTTTTTTAAACGTACAACAGCTAATGCATTTTACGCAATAATGTCCCACATGGGTGTAAATCAAACTCCAAATCATGCAGATTATCGATTATTAAGTAATCGTGCGTTGGAGGCTCTTAAACAATATAAAGAGCAAAATATATATTTACGTGGATTAGTGCCTCTTGTGGGATACCCCTCGATCGAGGTGCAATATAGCCGTGAAGAAAGAATTGCAGGTGAATCAAAATATCCAATAAAAAAAATGCTTGCGCTGGCTCTCGAGGGAATTACCTCATTATCAGTTACACCGTTACGAATTATAGCTATGACAGGTTTTATAACTTGCATCATATCTACCATCGCTGCGATTTATGCTTTAATTCAAAAAACAACAGGTACTACAGTTGAGGGATGGACATCAGTCATGATCGCTATATTCTTTCTTGGCGGTGTGCAAATGCTTTCTTTAGGTATTATAGGAGAATATGTCGGGAAAATTTATATAGAGACGAAAAATAGACCTAAATATTTCATTGATGAAAGCGTAGGTAATGATAGCAATGGAAAATAATATGCAAAACCTGATCAATTCTTTAGCAGAGGGAAATAAAAAAACGTTTACATTTTTTATTTCTTTCTGATTATGTTAACATTTTCACCGGTAATTTTCTTTTCATATGCATTTTCAGACGACTGGTCAACATTCTTTGATGCTATAACAAGAAACGGTTCTTCGTTTCAGTGGGATGTTCAATCTGGTCGTCCCGTTTATGCTGTGTTCCGTTACTATGGACAAATGTTAGTTAATGATATTTCTTCATTTTCGTATTTGCGTCTTTTTAATATATTAAGTCTGGTTGTCTTAAGTGGTTTTATTTACAACTTCATAGACAGCAGAAAAATATTTGATAACCCCGTATTCAAAGTAATATTTCCGCTGTTAATTTGCTTACTCCCTGCGTTTCAAGTTTATGCTTCATGGGCAACATGTTTCCCTTTCACTATTTCAGTATTGCTGGCAGGTATTAGTTATAATAAATGTTTCCCACATTCGAAGCAGCGATCGTCATTGCCAGAAAAATTAGCATCCATTGTTGTTTTATGGGTGGCATTTGCAATATATCAACCGACAGCAATTACATTCTTATTCTTTTTTATGCTTGATAGTTGTATAAAAAAAGAAAGTAGTTTAACTGTGAAAAAAGTTGCGACATGTTTTATCATTTTAGTTATCGGTGTTGCAGGCAGTTTTATAATGTCAAAAGTACTTCCTGTCTGGCTATATGGGGAATCATTATCGAGATCCGAGTTAACCGCAGATATCGGTGGAAAGATGAAATGGTTCATAAATGAATCACTAATAAACGCTGTAAATAACTATAACATACAACCAGTAAAAATATATTCTTGGTTCTCCTCGCTTGCAATTTTAATCGGCTTATACACTATTTTAGTGGGAAAATCAGGCAGATGGAAAACGTTCATAGTCATAGCGATCGGGATAGGTTCCTACGCTCCAAATTTAGCGACAAAAGAGAATTGGGCAGCATTCCGCTCGTTAGTGGCCTTAGAACTTATTATATCAACTCTATTTCTTATTGGCATAAATAGTCTTGTCAGTAGAATTTTTAAGCAAGCATTTGTCTGGCCTCTTATCACTTTAACAATTATGATAATAGCTCAGTATAATATTATAAATGGATTTATTATTCCTCAACGCTCTGAAATTCAGGCACTTGCTGCGGAAATAACTAATAAAATACCTAAGAATTACACAGGAAAATTAATGTTCGATCTCACAGATCCTGCTTACAATGCCTTTACAAAAACACAGAGATATGATGAGTTTGGGAATATTTCATTAGCAGCGCCCTGGGCGCTCAAAGGTATGGCTGAAGAGATCAGAATTATGAAAGGATTTAATTTCAAACTATCTAACAACGTTATAATTTCTGAGACCAATCGATGTATTGATGATTGTATGGTTATCAAAACGTCAGATGCAATGCGAAGGTCAACGATAAATTATTAGTAATTTCTGTGCCGCCCTCATTTTTTATGGGGGCGCTATTACAGTAATCATAAAATACGCATTTAAATACTAGTCTTTGCTTGAGAGTAGTTTAAGAAACTTTGTTTGAATAGTCTTTAGTTCTTCATTGTAATTTTCGAGAATTTTATTATCTGCTTTAATAGCTAAATTCTCCCTATTCATAGAAGCAATCATTTCGTCCTTTTGTTGAAGTTGCTGTTTTATCTCCTCAACTTCGTTTTGTAAGGTCAAAATATTTCGTTGGGCATCCTCTAATTCATTAAGAACCCGATCTTTTAATGAAAAAAGATACTCTTCAGCAGACATATCAGCGATTCGTCGATAAGCAGAAAGAATAAACTCATCATAAAAGTCTTCATTATTGATATCAAAACTGCTGATGAATAATTTGACATCTTGAAACAGTTTATTAAAGGCTTCACCCGATAGCGTATTTAAGTGCCACTCAAGGAATACGACAATGTAATTATAAAAATCCCTTTGTCGCTTTTGCATCATGCCATTTTTAAAAAGAAAATCCCTTAGAGCAACAAGAGCATCAAGTGCGCAATGATAGGAAACGGAGCGAGTTGAAGACAATGATGTTTTTCGATTAATCGTATGAGCAATCAATATTTCATCAAGAATAGTTACCTTTTCGGCACTAAGCATAGATGCACACACAAAAAACAGATCATTTGATGTTCTTAAATCTTGGTAGCTCAACGAGTGCTGAATAATAAATTCACGTCGGAATAGTTTGTCCCATGGCCACCATATAAATGCCCTGAAAAAGTCTCGCTCAATATCTCCAGGCGAGAATACTGCTTTTTCAGGTAATAAATCTTTTCGAATTGAATCTGGCATTGGAGCATACTGGAGAGATTGTAGATTAAATGAGCGGCTTCTGCATACAACGATATCTGCCCCTGATAGCTCCGCACAATCAGACATGTGCTTCAACATGTTCGTATCGACATAATCATCATCATCAAGAAATATTATATATTCTCCCTTTGCTTCTGAAAGACCTATATTACGTGATATGCCAGCTCCAATATTTACAGCGTTATCAATAATTCGTATTCTTTCATCGCTGGATGCAATCTCCTTAAGGATATCTAATGTATTATCACTCGAATGATCATTGATTATTATAATTTCAATTTCATACAATGACTGTGAAACAATGTTTTTTAGAGTATCTGCAATATACTCTTCGGCGTTGTAAACAGGAATAACGACCGAAACAATTATATCACTTTTTTCATGAGCCATAAAAATACCATTAGTAGTAAATTGAATTACATTATATAAACATTACTATTATCAATATGAAGGTTTTTCGCAATAATAAATGTGAAACTTACACATCATCGAACTACATCATGATATATTTGCAATGTTTTATCGATAATCATAACACTAGAAAATTTATCTTGTATACGTTTCCGCCCCTTAATACCCATTTCAACGCGTGCTTTAGGATTGCTAAGCAAAAAGGCAAGTTTATCAGCCAGCTCTTCAGGTGAATTGCTTTTAACAATAATTCCATTATCGTTATCAATAATAAGGCTATCACAACCACCAACATCATAAGCAATACAAGCGCGACCCACAGAAGATGCTTCCAGAAGAATTCGCGGAACACCTTCAGAATAAACTGACGGCAAAGCAACGATATTTGATTGCTCAATAAGATCGCAAACGTTATTCGAACGACCTAACCAGTTAATTAATCCTTGCTGATGCCAATTTTCAATGACCTGAAGGGAAATTGCATCTTTATCATTTTCGACCAGAATTCCAGCAACATTCAAAGTAAAGTGAATATTCTTACTGCGTAATATTTTCTTCGCTTCGATTAAGTCGCCCAGTCCTTTACTCCACAACATACGGCTGGCAAACAATACAACAGGGACATCGTGATTCTGTTCAAGAGAATATTTGTATATCTCTGGATTAATGCCTGCACCATCAATAACAATAGTCTGTTGTTCTTCGAGTCCAACCAACTTAGCCAGTTTTTTTTCTGTCACGGTCATGTTCAAACATAAATATACAGCGCTTATTACTGGCAATATATTTATATGCAGCAATAGTAAACTGCCGCAATAATTTTAAAGGCATGCTGTCTGAAGAAAATACTCTTCCAAGCCCAACAAAACTTACGATGACCGGCAGATTAAATTTCTTCGCGAGCACACCACCAATCAAACATGGCTTGATAGTGATGCAATGCAAGAGATCCGGTTTTATATTTTTAATAATTTTTTGCACATCATGGTAAGTACGAAAGAAAACTAATGCATTAAAAGATTGAGCATCAAGAGTAACATTATGGCAAATAAAACCGAATGTTTTGAATTTATTTATTATGTTGTCATCAATAAAATGGCTGATGATGTGAATCTCATAACCTGCATCACGTGAGGCGATGGCACGATCGATCCAGTGTAAATCGAAGTACCAATCCGAATTTATGAAATAACACAATTTTCTCATTGCTATGCCCACTTAATGATACTTACCACTAATACCTTTTATGCCATGTGAAATTCCACGAAGAATAAATTTCATATAGGAATATTTTTGACGTTGCCATGGCAGGATTAATATATATTTTAGGATGCGTATCGCTATCGCTGAATTGCTATACACGGCATTTTTCTGGAATATTTTCTTCGACAGGATCAAATTACGGCATAGATAGTAAACCTTCCATTCAGGTGCAATAAGTTTGCCCTGAATACTCACATCATGATAAAAAAGCAACTCCGGGCTATACATAATTTGCTCACCAGCTAATGATAGCTGATAACCAAAGTAAAGATCATCAAAGTAGATAAAGAGCTGTTCATGGATGTGGTCAAGACTGGTCGTGAGCAGATCACGATGTATGACCATCCCTACAAATGAAACCGTTTGTACGAACATAGAACGATTAGCTGCCGGGATAAATTCTCCAGGGTAGCGTAAATAGCGTACAGTGTCGCTAAGGGAGGTTGGTACACGCGAGAACGGCATATTCATCGGACACGGTTTTCCTTGCGGATCTTTCACCAGTCCACTAAATACCCGACATCCCCGCTTTTCCAGCTGTGAAAAGGACTTCAACGTGTCTGGATAGGGGTAAGCATCGTCATCGTAGAAAAATACCCAATCACTTGCCAGCTGTTCACAGATATACTGACTACCGGTTTTAAAGCCCCCCGCCCCACCGGTATTCTCGGTGAGGGTTAATACAATGACTCGTGTATCAACAATTGACGAAAGCCAGGCTTGGGTCCCATCCGTGGACCCGTTATTGACAATAACAATATTAGTGAATTCAAGTTTGAGGGTCTCTTCAACGGTTTTTTTCAGTTTACCGAGCCGATTGAATGTCACTATCAATGCCGTATATTTCATCGTACAGAAACCGTAAACACAGGCATTGGCTGATTTTCAGTGAGTGAATTTAAATAGACTTCTGCCGTTTTCAATGCTTCGGCGATGGTCACATCCATATCAAGGTAACGGTAGGTTCCAAGACGACCGACAAAAGTGATATTGGTTTCATTCTCGGCCAGTGACAAATATTTTTCAAGAAGAGCCATTTCTCCCATCTGACGAATAGGATAGTAAGGAATATCATTTTCTTCGCAAGCACGGCTATACTCTTTATAACAAACAGAGCCGTCGTGTTGTTCCCAGGGAGAAAAATATTTATGTTCAGTGATGCGAGTATAGGGGACATCAACAGAACAATAGTTCATCACTGCGCAGCCCTGGTAATCACCCTGATAGGTAAACTTTTTAAAATCTAATGTTCGATAGCCCAGACGGCCATATTGGTAGCCATAAAACGCATCTAATGGACCACTATAGAATACGTGATCGTAATGAGTTCGCTCTTCAACGATAAATTCCCGCTGTAAGTCAACCTTGATATTCTCATGATTGAGAATGGACTTAATCATCTGCGTATAACCACATTTCGGCATGCCCTGAAATTTGTGGTTAAAATAATTATCATCATAGTTAAAACGAACAGGAAGACGTTTAAGAATAGATGCGGGCAGTTCCGAGGGTTGCATCCCCCACTGTTTAATCGTATATCCTTTAAAAAAGGCCTCATATAACTCTTTACCAATAAAGCGTAACGCTTGCTCTTCAAAAGTTTGTGGATCAGCAATAGTGCTGTCCCCTTTCTCAGCAATGAGCGCTCTGGCCTCATCAGGCGAACAAGTTTTTGAGAAAAACTGATTGATAGTATGCAAATTAATAGGTAGGGAAAATACCTGACCATTAACTGTCGCTTTAACCCGGTTCACATAGGGCATCATCTCTGCATGCTTATTGACATAGTTCCACACTGTTTCATTGTCAGTATGGAAAATATGGGGTCCATAAACATGTACCATCACATTCGTTTCAGAGTCGCGTGCATCATAGGAATTTCCCCCAATATGATCACGCTGATCGATAATGTGGACTTGATGTCCCTTCTCAGCAAGTTGGCGACCGATAACTGCACCAGAGAAGCCAGCACCTACGATCAATATTTTTTTACTTTTCATCTGTTGTCTCTTTTATTATCCAAGAATAGCACGGCGTACTTTGTAATAATATTTAGTCATCATGTTTCTTCTTGACGTGCCTATTGGTGCATATTTATTAACATAAGGCATCAGTACGTTCTTGATTTTGGTCTGGAACAAGATTTGTTGTTGCTGCTCGCTATGGGTTAAACCAATCGAAGCCGCTAACGACATCTGACGTTTATAGATTTCCATCTCCCATGGAGTGTTAACGATGTTCTCAATAAAGTCGTCATAAAAATCGACTTTTTCGGTATTCCATGGTTTGTTCTCACCCGCATAATGAATCATTTTAGGCTTCTTGCGAGCTGCTAAAAATTTCATATACGTTGCAAACTTAAGATTAGGGAAGAAATCATCCGTGTTGCCATTACCATGATAAACGTTCCACTCTAATGGCAGAAATGTGACTCGAGAGTAGAATACTTTATTCATGATATCCTGGTCGAGGAACCAGTATTTCTTTGCCTTTAATACCCGCATCAATTCAGCAAAAGTATTTTCTTCGACCATTTTTTTTGACATTAAAAACAATAATCCCTGCCTGAAAATATTCATCAGGGTTATTCATGTTTAAGGTTTTCTGTAAATATTCGCCTGCCGGCATAACGCCATCATCTGATGCCGACATTGCAGAAAATTTTACAAAACCTTCCATGACGATATCCTTAACCGCTGCAACTAAATTATTGCCCAGAGGGATATCAAGCAGTTGACCCAGGTCAGCCTTTACAACGGTATCCGAATCAATAAATACGACTTTATCGTATCGTCTGAACAGTTGAGGAATAAAAAGACGGGCATACGTTGATGCGCTAAAATGCGCTCGGGTATGCACACCGTTAATTTCAGTGAAGGCATTAACGTCAAAAAAACGAAGAGAAATATTCGGATGAGCAGAGGTTAGATTTACCAACCGCGTTTTATTCAAATAGCTAACTTTGTTTTCGAGTACGACGATATCATAATTTTTATTTTTGTCCGCATGTCGGATAATGGAATTAATTAATGCGCCACCGCTGATTGCGTAATTATCATCGAAACTGATAACCACTGGAACCGCAGAATCAAAAACTGGATTCAGTGCACCATTGAATGTTTCATTGCTGACAAAGGTACGCTGTAATTCTTTTACCTTAAGCTCACCATCTTGTTGCAGCTTAATTATGTAAATATTAAACAGCCGTTCAGCTATATGCCCAATAACGCGTTTTTCCTGGGCATTATAATTGTTCATCGAGATGGCATCTTCGAGATTATCCAGAATGGAAAAGAGCCACTCAGAATAGTCAACAAAAATATCTTTGCGCATAACAAACATATTTGTGTAATAGCCATCACTGGCATCATTAAACGTTTTTATTGCTGTACTATACTCTGGATATAGTTTTTCAACGATGGCAATGGCAGCCTGATAATCTCGAATGTGTAAGTATTCACCCCGTTCATAGTGATCGTAATTATTTTTACTTCCCGCCGCAGTGACAGACCATTTTTTGGGCAGCAAGATATCAATACCTTCGACACACCGTTGAATTGTTTCTTCGTTTAATCCAAAGATCTTCTCATATTCTTCATCAATGCATGGATGGTTCACTACCCCCCAGGTATCCTCAGAAAAAGTTTGTTTTTCAGAAAAATTAAGATGACGGCGATAGTGCATGAAACCGACATAGTCTGCCAGCTCTTCGTTTTTCCAAACCCAATAATGCGCAGTTAGTTCGCAATAAAACGGATTCTTAAAGGAAATATTATCGCCAGTGTCATCTCCTGGACAACCAATTTCATTACAAGAATTAGCTTTGCCGACATGCAGAGGTTTGATAATTGCAGCATTAAGAAAAGCACTAGGCTTATGGTGGCTGGTATAGATTTTAACGCTATTGTTCATTATATTACCCACTGATTAAGCCATTGCTTGCTTGTACAGTTCAATGATTCGCTCTGCAGACCCCACTTCTCTGAGCCTATGATTTTCGATCCAGATGACTCTGTCGCAGATTTTTTCAACGTCACTCATATTGTGGCTAACAAACAATATTGTCACGCCTCTTTTCTTAAAATCTCTGATGGTCTGAATACATTTTGCCTGAAAAGCGATATCACCTACTGCCAGAACTTCATCAATAATTAAAATATCCGGTTCAACCTGACTGATGACCGAAAAACCTAACTTAGCTAGCATTCCGCTTGAGTACACTCTGATTGGCTCGTCTATGAATTCTCCCAGTTCCGAAAATTCAATAATACGTTCCATACGTTGCTGGACCTCTTTACGCCGAAGGCCCAGCAGAGTAGCATTCAGGTAAATATTCTCACGCCCGGTAAGTTCCGGATGAAAGCCTCCGCCGAGTTCAAGCATCGATGCCACCCGTCCTTCAGTGGTGACGGTTCCCTTAGTTGGCTTAATCACGCCGGCAACCAGGCCAAGCGAGGTACTCTTTCCTGCCCCATTACGTCCAATCAGGGCAACAGCCTCACCTTTGCCAACTGTAAAGGATACGTCTTCGATAGCTAAATATTTCCGCCCCTTCAGCAACTGAAAAGCGCGTTTTGGATGGAAAATTAAATCTTTGATTCCTGAGCCAATATGATGGTACAGAGGATACTCTTTTGTAACATGACTGAAGTTAATAACTGGGTGCATTACAAGATCTCTGCAAATCGATATTTTAATTTATTGAAAATAGACAAACCGACAACCGTCAAAATGATTCCCGTAAAATAGAGTATAGAAATATACTCATAATTAAGAGTCCCATTCATGAATAAATCACGCCAACTAAGAATCATACTCGCTAGCGGATTGTAGGTAATTATCCAGCTAAATTTTTCCGGAATCATATCAGACGCATATAAAATCGGCGTACAATAAAACATCAGCATAATCCCCAGACTGACAAAGCGCTCCAGGTCACGGAAAAACAGGTTCAGCGTTGAAAAGATGATTGAAACACCAAAGGTGAAAATCACCTGGCCAATAGCAATGAGAGGTATACCCCAAACCCAGGACAAGGACGGCGTCATGCCATAAACAAAAAGAAAGACAACAATAACCGGGATGGTGCAAAGAAAATGCAAGCCTTCCATCATCACATTACTTAGCGGAATCACGGACCGGGGAAAAACTGTCTTCTTGATAATTTGAGCGTTAGCGATGAATGAAAATAATGAGTTAGTGGCCGAACTGGCAAACCATTGCCACGGAAACAAGCCGGTAATGAGGAAAACTGTATAATTTGGAATTTGTACTCTCATTACCAGCTTAAATATAAAATAATAAATCATGGCAAAAAGCAATGGATTTGCTACTGACCATAAATAGCCTAGCATGCTGCTCTTATAGCGCACTTTTAGATCTTTATTTGTTATCACAACAAGTAAATCAAATAAATACCCTAAATTGTACTTCATCTTTATACTCATAAATTATTCTGCAAATATCCACTGAATGAGTTAGTCATACCAGGTCTACCTCGCCGATCCTGTCAGGCTCAATAATCGAGAAACTGACTGCTTTGTGCTGCGGGCAAAGTTTATCAGGTCAGCTGCCATTCATCGACTGCAACCAATGATTTGAACGGAAGCGCAAGCGACACCCCAGCAATAAAACGATAAAAACCCTTTTAATTCAATAAATTAAAAAATCACCTTATGTTTTCTTCCACGCTACCGCCATTGGCTATCGCAACCAAAATGCGTGATCCACCGAGTTTTTAGCACTCACATCCGTTCAAACCGCACTGCAGATGGCATTACTGTTCAGTACAGCCATGCATCTCGTTACCTTAGCTGCAAAAAGGCTTTACTCTGGCGTTTCCCTTCTCCGTTAGCTATCAGGACTTTCTCATTTCCGCAAGCAACATGCCTGGCGTAGCACTCCCCTCGCCTGCTCATCACGCCCTTACATGCAAAAGAACCATCTAAGGACAGCATGAAATTCTGAAATAATTTCTTGCATATTAATAACAACTTTTGGTGATGATTTATCAAGCAATACCTAAGTCTGCTAAATAGAACGGCAGCGTATTATAACTCTGCAAGTAAGGAATTAAAGTAAAAATCCGGTGCATGGCTTTTTCAATGTAAAAATGGACACACTTTAGACGATATCATGGCATTATCGCTAAATGAGCTCTCGGCAAACAAACACACCGGGCAAACTAAAGTAACCATCTTTACTCTACGAGGCCAGACCGCGTCTAAACCTCGAAATACTCGATAAAACCGAAGCAAACAGATAACCCATTGTTTATATTGGTTTCTATAGTGCTTTTCATCTTCTGAATGACTTAATACCTTTCACGAATGATAATTAATTACAAGGCATTTACTCTCAGACGCCGCTGTTTACAGTTACTTGCATATCTTGTCATGGCAAAGCAAGTGATCCCAACCGCAAGCCAGTGTAAAATCGGCACTTATGTAGAACGGGATATCCACACCCCGGAGGAAAAATATGAAGTTTTTGGTCACTGGTGCCGCAGGTTTTATCGGCTTCCATATCGCGCAGCGCCTGCTGAATGAAGGGCATGATGTTGTCGGAATCGACAACATGAACGACTATTATGACGTCAGCCTGAAGCAGGCCCGTCTGGATCGACTGGCATCTCCGGCATTTCATTTCCAGCAGCTGGATCTGGCCGACCGTGAAGGTATGGCGCAGCTGTTCGCCGCAGAACAATTTGATCGTGTGATCCACCTGGCCGCCCAGGCCGGCGTGCGCTACTCGCTGGAAAACCCGTATGCCTACGCAGACGCTAACCTGATGGGTTATCTGAACATTCTGGAAGGCTGCCGTCATACCAAGGTGAAACACCTGGTGTACGCCTCCTCCAGCTCGGTTTACGGCCTTAACCGTAAAATGCCGTTCTCCACCGAAGATTCCGTCGATCATCCGGTCTCCCTGTATGCCGCCACCAAGAAAGCCAATGAGCTGATGGCGCATACCTATTCCCATCTGTACGGCATCCCGACCACCGGGCTGCGCTTCTTTACGGTTTATGGTCCGTGGGGTCGCCCGGATATGGCGCTGTTCAAGTTCACGAAAGCGATGCTGGAAGGAAAAAGTATCGACGTTTACAACTACGGCAAAATGAAGCGCGACTTCACCTATATCGACGACATCGTCGAGGCGGTGGTTCGGGTGCAGGATGTGATTCCGCAGGCCAATGCCGACTGGACCGTTGAGAGCGGTTCCCCGGCCACCAGCTCCGCGCCGTATCGGGTATATAACATTGGCAACAGCTCACCAGTGGAACTGATGGACTACATCACCGCCCTGGAAGAGGCGCTGGGAATGGAAGCGCAGAAGAATATGATGCCGATCCAGCCGGGAGATGTGCTGGACACAAGCGCAGACACCCAACCGCTGTATGACCTGGTGGGCTTTAAGCCGCAAACGTCAGTGAAGGACGGCGTGAAGAACTTCGTGGACTGGTACAAGGATTACTATCAGATCTAATCCCCCTGCCCTGCCGCAATCGTCTGATTGCGGCAACCCCTTCTATGTAACCTCCGTTATCCTGACTATATGTCGACGGAATGCACATTCATTATTTTTTATATAATATTTTGTGCTATAGACGCTATTTTTGCCTTTTTACTCGCCCGCCTGAAACCAGTTTCATCCAGCCTTTTTCAGAAAAGCAAATATCCGCGCGCCAGGCACTGAAACTTTTCTGGTATCCAGACCAATTTGGTTAGCGGAAACAGCATTATATACTGATTGATAAAAAACATTACTATCTGTAGGAATTTTCCTAAATCCAGGATATGTTAGAGCAAGCCATGCAACAGCACAAAACTGGTGTATTGCTTATCAAACTAATAATTCAATCAACATACGCCCTGTGGTAGATATTATGGAAAACCTATTTTTCTTAGTGGTCGCTGCCATACTACTTGCTGTTTCCGTTTATTTCTTAATTTCTTATTTAAAAGACAGAAAGAAAACGAAACTGACGTTTAATAAACGCAAGTAGTAAGGCCCGCTTCATATTGCAATTAGATTAAGATAATATTAAGAGATAAAAAAATGATATGACAGAATGACTATTCATTCTGCGTTTTGGCATGGCCTTAAGGCAAGAAAAAATAACGCTACTCGCGCCCTGTCCCGCGTTTTTTCATAGGACATAAATAACAAAAGCCTGCGTTGCAGGCTTTGTTTTACCTCCCGGCGCTTATCTCCGGCATCTACATCACAGTGACGGTAGCTCTTCACAAGGTAAGTTTAACTTATCGGACCTGTTTTCAACCCGCAACGGCTTTTGAGCAGGATCGTAATGTCCATCACAATTTATTGGGGTTAATCTGAATGAGCGGAAAATAGGCTCGGGGAAGGAGAAATGAGGAAGGGATAAAGGAACACACTGGCGGCGGCAGGCCGCCAGTGACAGACAAACAGGATTAATCGTTGCCAAACAGATCGCGGGTATAAACCTTGTCCGCCACATCCGCCAGCTCTTCCGCCATACGGTTAGAGATGATCACATCCGCCTCTTGTTTGAAGGCATCCAGGTCGCGCACGACGCGGGAGTTGAAGAACTCATCTTCCTGCATCACCGGTTCATAGATAATAACCGGAATACCTTTCGCCTTGATGCGCTTCATAATGCCCTGAATAGAAGAGGCACGGAAGTTGTCCGAACCACTCTTCATGATCAGGCGATACACACCCACCACTTTCGGCTTACGAGCGAGAATAGAATCCGCGATAAAGTCTTTACGGGTACGGTTAGCATCGACGATAGCCGCGATGATATTGTTCGGGACCGATTCGTAGTTCGCCAGCAGCTGCTTGGTATCTTTCGGCAGGCAGTAGCCGCCGTAGCCAAAGGACGGGTTGTTATAATGGTTGCCGATACGCGGATCCAGGCATACCCCTTCGATAATCTGCTTGCTGTTCAGCCCCTGGCTTTCAGCATAGCTGTCGAGCTCGTTGAAATAGGCAACGCGCAGCGCCAGATAGGTGTTAGCGAACAGTTTGATCGCTTCCGCTTCGGTGGAGTCGGTAAACAGGGTCGGGATATCCTGCTTGATCGCACCTTCTTTCAGCAGGTCTGCGAAACGTTCGGCACGCGCAGAGCGCTCACCGATGACAATACGCGACGGGTGCAGGTTGTCGTACAGCGCACGGCCTTCACGCAGGAACTCAGGAGAGAAAATAACATTATCAATCCCTAAACGTTCTTTGATGTCGCGGGTGAACCCCACCGGGATGGTCGATTTAATGATCATCACCGCGTTCGGGTTGATCTCTGTGACATCGCGAATAACCGCTTCCACCGTAGAGGTATTGAAGTAGTTAGTCTTGGGATCGTAATCGGTCGGCGTGGCAATGATCACGTAGTCGGCATTACGGTATGCGTCGTGCTTATCCGTGGTGGCACGGAAATTTAACGGTTTTTCTGCCAGATATTCCTGAATCTCTTTATCGACAATCGGAGAGATCTTCTGGTTAAGCATATCCACTTTGGCCTGTACGATATCCAGGGCCACCACTTCGTGGTTTTGCGCAATCAGGACACCGTTCGATAAACCAACATAACCTGTACCGGAAATAGTAATTTTCATTCGATTACACTTTAATCAGTTAACTGGGTAATGGCGGCTAGCCACGAATTTAAATAATGCTGTGCGCGGTTTTACGCTGAGAAGGAAGGTAAGTCAAGTCGGTTGGTTGACCCGGCTTGTAAACGAATAAATATGACGAGTTCCATCTGGAACCCGCCATTTTAGGAAAAACAACCTAATTATTTATAAACTTCTGCAGTGGCCAGAGTATGTGCCTGCAGATCTTTCTCCGACAGCGACAGCGCGCAGTCGCCCAGCGCCGGCCAGTCAATCCCTATCTCCGGATCGTTCCAGATGATGCTCCGCTCTGACTGCGGCGCGTAGTAGTTCGTCGCCTTGTAGACAAACTGCACCGTGTCGCTCAGCGCCAGAAACCCGTGGGCGAACCCTTCCGGGATCCACAGCTGACGTTTATTCTCTGCGCTGAGCACCGCGCCCACCCATTTGCCAAAGGTTGGCGATGAACGACGGATATCCACCGCCACGTCAAATACCTCACCTTCCACGCAGCGGACCAGTTTGCCCTGAGCGTGCGGATCCAGCTGATAGTGCAGCCCGCGCAATACGCCTTTCTGGGACTGGGAGTGGTTGTCCTGGACGAATTCCACCTGGCGGCCCACCGCCTCATTAAACACCTTGCTGCTGAAGCTCTCAAAGAAGAAACCCCGCGCATCACCAAACACGCGCGGTTCAAAAATCAGCACATCAGGAATCTCTGTTTTAATAATGTTCATCTTTTGCTACCCGTTTATTTACCCAGGACTTCTGTTACCACGCGAGCCACACCCTGACGCCAGTCCGGGAGAGTCACCCCAAATGCCTGCTGGAATTTTTCATTCGACAGGCGAGAGTTGAGCGGACGCTTCGCCGGCGTCGGATAGGCCGTCGTCGGAATGCCCTTCACTTCCTGAACCGCCAGCTCGGCACCGTGCGCTCTCGCCACCTCAAACACATAGCGGGCGTAGTCGCACCAGCTGGTCTCGCCGCTGGCCACCAGATGATAGGTACCGGCCAGCGCCGGATCACGCAGCGTTTCACGGATTGCCGTCGCCGTGCAGTCTGCCAGCAGCTCTGCGCCGGTGGGCGCCCCGTGCTGGTCGTCAATGATGGAGAGCGTCTCTTTCTCACCCGCCAGGCGGAGCATCGTTTTGGCAAAGTTGGCGCCGCGGGTGGCATACACCCAGCTGGTACGGAAAATCAGGTGACGCGGGTTGCCCTGCTCCAGCGCCAGTTCACCGGCGCGTTTGGTTTCACCGTAGACGTTCAGCGGGCCGGTTGCCTCATCTTCCCGGCGATAATGGCTGCCGGCGCCGTCGAACACATAGTCCGTGGAATAGTGCACCATCAGGGCACCCAGCTTCGCCGACTCCGCCGCCAGCACCGCCACCCCTTTGTCGTTTAGCAGGTCGGAGAGCTCCCGCTCGCTTTCGGCCTTGTCCACGGCCGTGTGCGCGGCGGCATTCACCACCACGTCCGGGCGGACGGTACGCACGGTCTGCGCGATACCGTCCAGATTAGTCAGATCGCCACACAGCTCTTTATCAAAGTAATCCACCGCGACCACATCACCGAGCGTGGACAGTGAACGCTGCAGCTCCCAGCCCACCTGACCATTCTTGCCAATCAGTAATATCTTCATCTTGTTATTTTCCTTTAATGGCCGTGCGGGTTCAGTCTTCACTGAGCAGACGTTTCAGGTAGGCACCGTACTCGGTTTTCTTCAGACGCTCCGCCTGAGCCGCCACCCCTTCCGCCGACAGCCATTTATTCCGGTAACCAATCTCTTCCAGGCAGGCTACTTTCATCCCCTGGCGCTTCTCAATGGTATGAATAAACTGAGAAGCTTCAATCAGGCTGTCATGGGTACCCGTATCCAGCCAGGCAAATCCGCGCCCCAGCAGTTCCACCTGCAAATCGCCGCGCTCCAGATACATCTGGTTCAGGGTGGTGATCTCCAGCTCTCCGCGTTCAGAAGGCTTGACGTCCTTCGCCATCTCCACCACGTTGTTGTCGTAGAAGTAGAGCCCGGTTACCGCCCAGTCCGATTTCGGCTTCAGCGGTTTTTCCTCGATGGACAGCGCCTTAAAGTTCTCATCGAACTCCACCACCCCGAAGCGCTCCGGATCCAGCACCTGATAACCAAACACCGTGGCACCGGAGGTCTTCGCCGCCGCCGCTTCCAGCTTTTTACCGAAGCTCTGGCCAAAGTAGATGTTATCTCCCAGCACCAGGGCGCAGGCATCGTTGCCGATGAACTTCTCGCCAATGATAAAGGCCTGCGCCAGGCCGTCCGGCGACGGCTGGATGGCGTAGCTGAAGTTCACCCCGAACTGCGACCCGTCACCCAGCAGGCGCTGGAAGGAAGGCATATCGTCCGGTGTGGAGATGATCAGGATGTCGCGAATACCCGCCAGCATCAGGACGGACACCGGGTAGAAAATCATCGGCTTGTCATAGATCGGCAGCAGCTGCTTGGAGACGCCCTGAGTGATCGGATATAAACGCGTGCCGGAGCCGCCGGCCAGAACAATACCTTTCATCTTTACTTCCTTATTAGTTATTCAGACCCAGACGCTCACCGGCATAGGAGCCGTCCAGCACGCGCTGCCACCAGGTCTGATTGTTCAGGTACCAGTGCACGGTTTTCTCAATCCCGCTCTCGAACGTCTCCTGCGGCACCCAGCCCAGATCGCGCTGAATTTTCGCGGCATCGATAGCGTAGCGCAGGTCATGTCCCGGACGGTCGGTGACAAAAGTGATCAGATCGGCAAACTGAGAGATGTTGCCCGGCTTCTGCGCCACCACCTTGTCGAGAATGGCGCAGATGGTGCGCACCACATCGATATTTTTACGCTCGTTATGACCGCCGATGTTGTAGGTCTCGCCGCTCTTGCCTTCGGTCGCCACTTTGTACAGCGCACGGGCATGATCCTCGACATACAGCCAGTCACGGATCTGCTCCCCGTTGCCATATACCGGCAGCGGTTTACCCGCCAGGGCGTTAAGGATAGTCAGCGGGATCAGTTTCTCCGGGAAGTGATACGGACCATAGTTGTTGGAGCAGTTGGTCACCACCACCGGCAGGCCGTAGGTGCGGTTCCAGGCGCGAACCAGATGGTCACTGCCCGCTTTGGAGGCGGAGTACGGGCTGCTCGGCGCGTACGGGGTTTCTTCGGTGAACAGGTCATCGGTGCCGTGCAGGTCGCCGTACACCTCATCGGTGGAGATATGATGGAAGCGGAAGGCCTGCATCTGCTCCTCTCCAAGTCCGGACCAGTAGTGACGGGCCGCCTCCAGCAGAGTGAAGGTGCCAATAACGTTAGTCTGGATAAACGCGGCCGGGCCATCAATGGAACGGTCCACATGGCTTTCTGCCGCCAGGTGCATCACGATATCCGGGCGGAATTCGCTGAACTGGGCCGCCACGGCAGCAGCATCGGTGATATCAGTCTGGGAAAACGAGTAGCGCTCGCTCCCGGCCACCGGTGCCAGGGATTCGAGGTTGCCGGCGTAGGTCAGGCAGTCCATCACGCGGACTTCATCCAGGGTATTTTCAATGATATGACGAACTACAGCAGAACCGATAAAGCCTGCACCACCTGTTACAAGAATCTTCATGATAATCTGATCCGAAATAGTTTCTTTAATAAAAGGGCATGTCATTTTTAAATGCCCTTTTAATTTAAGAGAGAATTTAATGAAACTGTTGATATAGAAAAATATGTAATATCTTTAAATAACAAATAGTCGTTTCATTAAAGATTTAATAAATTTATGAAAGGAGATTAAGTATTTCTATTGTTTTCTTCTCCATGAGACTGCTATCCGCTCTGGACTCAACGTTCAGGCGCACCACCGGCTCGGTATTAGACGTGCGCAGGTTAAAGCGCCACTCAGGGTATTCAATACTGATACCGTCCGTTGTGTCGATGTGTGCGGCCGCCGGCTCATACTGCGCCCGGATGCGCGCTATCGCCTCCGCCGCATTTCCCAGCTTGCGGTTGATCTCCCCCGACGCCGGGAACGCCGCCTGGCGGTCCGCCACCAGCGATTTCAGCGAACTGTTCTTCAGGCACAGCAGCTCCGCCACCAGCAGCCACGGGATCATCCCGCTGTCGCAGTAGGCGAAGTCGCGGAAGTAATGGTGCGCGCTCATCTCCCCGCCGTAGATGGCGTCTTCCTGGCGCA